>Ga0209348_1000414_pt1 | contig 22927 bp, 24 predicted proteins | sample ETNvirenome_2_30_FD_184065 | JGI IMG/M metagenome (GOLD analysis project Ga0209348, IMG submission 184065) | Marine viral communities from the Pacific Ocean - ETNP_2_30 (SPAdes) (version 2) | ecosystem: Environmental > Aquatic > Marine > Oceanic | place: Pacific Ocean | collected 2013-06-22
CAAAACGTCCTACGGTTGGAGCAATTCTTGCACCAGCGGCAAGTAATGGGGCTATCACTGGTGCTGCTGGCACGATAGTCGGATAGAGCGGAACATAAAAACAGTATCGCAATGTACCACATTCCATGGGTGACCGTGAGGTATTGGTCTACAAGGGTCGCTCTTACATACAAGATAGGCCAAAAAGACTAGCACAAGCCAAAGTGCAGAGGCTTGCTAGAAAAACCAAAAATCGCAAAACTAGGGCTAGGTATGCCCGAAATCTATCTCGTGGCAACATTAGACCAAAGATGCGTAGACAAACTGGACTTGTCAGAGTGGTGAGAAGAAAATGAACGCCTTCGACCAAGCGTGGACTGTGCTGAAGGGACCGAGGATACCACGCAAGAAGGGACAGCCCGCGAAATCCAAAAAGCACTCGGACCTGTATACCGACGAGGACCCGAAGGGCACGATACACGGCCTCGGCTTCAAGGACCCGGCGAAGGCTAGAGCGTCAGTTTCCAAGATACGGGCTAGTAGTCGCACTCATGCACATAAGACTCAAGCTGCAATAGCTATGGAACAAAGAGCTAAAGAAATGGGAAAAAATAGCGAGGCTGCAATATACAGGAGATTCATTGAGCAACAAAAGAAGAAAACCAAGGAGAGAGCAAAATGAACCCCTTCGACCAAGCGTGGAAACTACTCAAGATGCCACAAGAGGCGAGGGCGTTCGCAGAGCAAGCACACGAGGGCCAGATGTACGGTGAAGACCCGTATATGCACCATGTCGATGAGGTAGCGAATCAGTTTCAAGACCCTCTTTTGCAGAGAATAGCTTATCTACACGATGTAGTTGAGGATGGTAGGGTTTCAGTAGAGGACATACACGATAGATTCGGAGAGGATGTAGGTCGCGGTGTAGATGCAATGACTAGAAGACCGGATGAGAACTACTTTGACTACATAGGAAGAGTGAGTGAACATCCACATGCTAGACAGGTTAAGATGGCAGACCTTACTCACAATCTGAGTGGCGACCCACCCGGAGGTCTGAGACAGCGATACGAAAAGGCACTGGAGATGTTGTCATGAACCCCTTCGACCAAGCTTGGATGCTTTTGTTGAAGGAGATGCTACCTCCTAATTACACACAAATTGGTAATGAAGAGAAGGATTTGGATGCAGCAGAAAGAGCTTGGCAGATGCAATATGCAAAACCAAATCCAGTTACTGCACCACAAGTCGATGTTTCTAGGCCCCCTGTTGTTAATTTGGGTCAGAATTTCTTCGCTCCTCACTCTCATGAGAGATTGACTGACAGAGAAAGAGTAGTAAATGAGAGAGAACAACAAGAGGTTAGAGATAGAATAACAAGGGCTATGGGAGATTTTTTGGATGAATACGGTCTTTACAAACCCGGTGCGCCAAAAAACTTAGCAATCAGAACTCACATTTTGGATGAACATAGAATACCAGATGAAACTTACACAAAGAGCAACGGTGATTCAATTGTAGCTATTGTAAGACCACATAGAAAAAATAACATGAAACCTGAGCTAAACACAGTCATGTTACGTCGCTCGGAGATGCATCACGAGGCACCTCAACCATTCAAGGCTGCCGCTATGAGTGTCGATAAAGTAGTAAATGCACACGGTATGTCGAAGAAACAGATGAAGAGGTTGGCGGCCATGAGAAGGCAAAATCGTGCCATCCGAACTGGGGAGCCAATGGACATCGCAATGCAGTTGCTCAAAGAACGTAAGTCACCAGAAGCTATGAGGCGTAAGTTGGAGTATGACAAGAGGTATGAAAAAACCCCTGAGAGAAGAAAGTACCAACGTGAATTACACGCTGAAAGAAGAAAAAGAGGTATTTACGGCTCTGGCGACCACATGGATGTGAGTCACACACAAGGCGGTAAGTTGACTCTTGAGCCTGAACATGCTAATAGAGCCAGACATTTCAAGAATCGAGGCACTCTAAGGAGAGTGAAAGTAAGATGAGACAGACTGAACTCGGTGAGTTTCATCAGGATTTTTCTAGTAGTATGGGCCCAGTTAACGAATATCATGGCACTGTTGATATGCCAGCAGTTATGGAAGAGGGAATCAGGGGAGGTCCAACCACAGGTAGGTCCAAACGCTACATTCCCGAACCACTAAGGGGAGAGGAAAAAATATCATACACTTCACCTGATAGGGAGCTGGCACTTAGGTTTGCACAAGAAAGAGCCAAAAAGCTAGGCTTGCCTCAGAGTAGCGTAGGCGTGGTTGGCGTGAGAGCAGGGGGACTTTCAGAACCAGTAAGACAAGCAGAGCCAGCAGGTGGTGTATTTGCTGGAACTGAGAGTAATGTCAGAGCTGGTGGTATACCTAGACAGAACCTTGTGCCATTGACTTTGAAATCTGAAACCTGTGATTGTTGCACACCAATGCAACAGGCTTCTATGGCTCTTTTGGACTCTGTTTTTGAAAAAGGAAAGAAGAAGTCAAAGCCGTTTCACGGTTACAATCCCAAGAGGCATCATAGAAAGGGTGGCTTAAATGCCGCTGGTCGTGCTAAGTTCAAGCGAGAGACAGGCGCTAATCTAAAACCACCTGTCACAACCAAGCCATCCAAACTCAAACCCGGAAGCAAGAGGGCCAAAAGGCGCAAGTCATTCTGCGCTCGTATGAGCGGCAGTAAGGGACCAACTAGTAAGGACGGTAAACTAACTCCCAAAGGTGCAGCATTGAAGAGGTGGAACTGTTAATGGCATTGAAAAGAAAGAGTTGCTGTTGTGGCGCTGATAAGAAGAATCCATGTAAGTGCATGGAGAAGGGTGTGATGAATTGTTCTATGAAACCACCACGATGCCCATGCTACAGTCTACTACATGCGCAGAGAAAAGCCGCTGATAAATTAACAAAAATGGTGTTTGTGATATGATAGGTTCTTGTGATTGTGGCCATTGCGTTGGCATGAGTGGTGCTTGGGATGCTTTGGAGAAGAAACTCTGCCCCGAAGGAAAAGCAGCAGCAAAAAGGAAATTCAAAGTTTATCCCTCTGCCTATGCTAATGGATGGGCCGTACAGTATTGTAGAGGAAAATTCAGAGGCAAGAAGGGGAAGAAGAAATGAGCGAACGTTGCACCTGCCACAATACGTTAGTTGTGAAGAACCTGAATCGTTGGTTCAAGGAGAAGTGGGTAGACGTATCGAGGAAGGACCCGAAGACAGGCAAACATCCCCCGTGTGGACGGTCAAAGGCAAAATTATCAGGAAAGGGTTACCCGAAATGCAGACCCTCAGTAAAAGTGTCGAGCAAGACTCCGAAGACATCTGGAAGCATGTCAAGTGGACAGAAACGGGCCGCAACAAAAAGAAAGCGGGCCAAAAAGCAGGGTGTTGGTGGGAAACCGACGATTGTTAAGGGTCAAGAAGAACAGGACTTCTTTGACCAATATCCCGGTGTTTCATTTTATCAAGACCACGTTTTACAACATCATCCGGCCTTTGAATATGCGGATGAGGAGGCTGAAGTCATAGCAGGTGGAAAACTATCAGACAGAAAAGTTCCTGACTATACTCGCATTTCGGACGACAGAAGTGCCTTTTCACGAACCACGATGAATCCACAAACGGCAGCCATACTCGACCGCTATGCTCGTAGGATGAATTACAAGCCTAAAATTACACACATGAGTGATATGCTCTCTCAGAATCCTCAAGAGCCACAAAATATGCTTGATTATCTTGAAATTATAGGTGAGTACGCTCCGGATGAGGCTTACATAAAACGAGATATCTATAGAAGTGAGCCAATGGACATAGCCTTCCAGTTGCTCAAGAGGGGTTAAAATCGTATAATTCTAATTATTCTATTATTCCTTTAGATGAAATAATAATTATTATAGTGTATAGAAAGAATAATGAATAATTGAAAACATCCTCCAATCTAACCTATAATTAGGTCAAAAGTCTTAAGATGCCCCCTACTGTGCCCCAGTACGAGGTTAGTTCACATGGATTGGAACAACGATGGTCAGGTTGATAACGCTGAACTAAGATTGACAGGTTTAATTTTAGCACAATCAGCATTAATAGGAGTAGCAGTGGGAGTCTTTGACTCAGGGATATGGTTGCCAGCAGGTGATGGCGACCACATAGTAAATGGTATGACATACGCAATGGGTGCTTTAGCAGTTCAGATTTTAGCTTATTACGTTTTCAAAATGTTCTTTGAACAGTCTATGAAGGTGAGAGTTAATACTCAGAATCTACAACGTGAGAGGGAAATTAGGCTTAGAAGCATGCAAACAGAGCATGAGCAAAGGAGAATCGACATGGAACTTAGAATACAGGAGATGCAATTAGAAAGAGAATTAATGGCTTACAAGCAAAATCCTAGTCTTTTAATGCAGGAAACAATTACTGTACCAGTTCCACCGAAGCCACAGAACACAGTAATGAGCTTAGGTCTTGACAAGTTAGGCAACAATCAGCAAGAGTATACTGCGCCTAGAGTTGTGCAAAATCCCGGCGTCACTACTCTTTCTCTAAATCAAATGGCTGATGACTTGGTAAAAGAGGAAAACAAGTCTAAAGTGCGTTTAAAGAAGGACGGGACCCCAGACCTTAGATACAAAAACAATTGAGAGAGGTTTCAATGGGACGCATATTCAAAACCCCAAAGGATGATTCCGTAGAAGAAACATTGAGAGCCATGCACTTGGCTAATACATTCGATAATACATACGAATGGGGCGTTGGTTGGCTTAGAACAATCATCATCAGTGGCGCTACCGCATTAGCTGTTAGTGCTGTAGAGGCAAATAGTGCATACAGTCTTTGGGAAATGACCGTAGAATGGAGCTACGGCTTAATCTCAGATTTTGGTAATTGGTTGATTGGTCTGGTGCCTTAGATGAGCATGGCTGGAAGCGCCTTAGTTGGCGCAGCCATTTGGGGTAGAACCCTCTATGACTCTTGGAGGCCAAGAAGAGTGGGAATCTATGGTGCTTCTTTAGTTGGAAAAACCACTCTTGATAGATACATGACCACACCCGGTGAGATGGAGGAGATACCTGAAGAGGATAGGACTAAGCATTACAAGTTGTTAAGTCAATACATTCTACCTAAACCCACGGCTAAAAGAGTGAAATATGACAATCACACTAGATTAGTTCACTCTTCTGATATGGGTGGTCAGAAAGAATACTGGAATCTTTGGATAGATGATATGGTCGCCAGACAGGTGGAGGCTGTGGTTTTCATGTTTGATGACCGAGCATTCAAAGGGGGGAAGGAAAGTCTTGACCAAATAGCAGGTTTCAAATTTTTAGTGGATGTGCTTACCACTAGAAACTGGAGATATCGAAATCTACGCTCTTGGTGGAAGGGAAGGAAATACTCCCCAAAGATGATTATGCTAGTGGCTAACAAGGCGGATAGGTTCTTTGATGAGACTGCTGGCAGATTATGGCCACAGGGAAGAATAGGCGAACACAAGATATTCGACCCATTCAGAGATGACCTCATTAGACTACAAAAAGCGGGCATACCCACTAAACGTTCCTTCATGGCTACGAGGATAGGTTGGAACGTCGAACCTACTATGATAGAACTTCTGACCTCATGAGTGACCTTTTTGATATATGACATGGTGCGATTAACATGGCTGGCGGCGGTTCCACCACAGTTCTTGTGTCCACAGGTGGGAAAAGCAACTCTCTCAGAACCACTTTTCCTATGTGGCTGGTTGAACAGTTTGAGTTGAAATCCGGACAAAAGGTAGAATGGAAGGTCGCATCCGATGAATCTGGGGAATTGTTCATCAAGGTAAAGCCACGAGGTGTCTCCGATGGTGCTTGATATCCCAGACAACATGTATCGCCAAGTGACTGGACAAAGACTACAACCAACGCAGTCGCTTTCACAAATGAACGAAGCAGCTATGCTAGCCTTGTCTCAACAAGGAAACCAAAATCTTTCACACGCTGCGTTGGTTGAACAAGCTGTTGCACAACAGCAAATGCAAGCTATGGGTCAACAGAAAAACCTTGAAGTTCCCAAAGTGAATTTTTATCCTAGTACACATCCAGACCCTAGAAAAGCTAGAAAGCAAGACATAAAACAGGCTTACAAATTACTTAGGCCCACAAAACGCTCTATATTAGACCCTAGAAGATGGCTCGGTAGTAAATACAGGTATACTAAAGACACAGGTACTTGTGTTATTGATGGGTGTAATGTTAAGGAACTTATTGAGTACGACAATCTTTACGCACGTATAACTGATGAGGAAACAGGAAGAAGTCTGTGGGATATGTATTGGCAAAATCCTGTAACTGGACAGACTGAAGCGTTCGTGGCTCGTGAGGGAGTCACTAGTGGTAGAAGAATGAAGGGTACTTACTGCCCAGAGCATCTACATTTGTATCATCTATTATGCAAATGGGAAGCTGAACAGGAGAGAGAAGATGAGATGAAACCTTCTAGATTCCGCGATAAGATGAAGAAAGGAGTTAGTTTAGTTACTGTTCCTGTATCCATCATGTCTCAAAAACAAGGTCCTACACATAGCTTAGTTCAGAAATATGAGACTTTTTTTACTGAGATAGAGAAAGACGCAATTAAATCCAAAGGAATCAATGTTTGGCATATTCCAAATCCTGAGACTGGTAATAATGACATCACCATGGTTCAGTTTGATATGAGAATGTTTCAGAAGGAGTTACTAGAGGCATCTATGCCCACACCGGCTTTCCAAGCCCTTCTCAACCAACAGCCTCAAACCCAAGCACCTTCACCGCCAACACAGGAGGTGGCACAGTGAGTTTGGGTATAACTTCAAACAACGCACAGCAAAGTGGTCTTTCTCTTGGTGTCTCTGGTATGCAAAATGGATATCAACAAAATAGCATGATGGGGGCTCAGAACAATTTTATGAATGGTATGATGGGTGGTATGGGAGTAAATCAGCAATACTACAATGCTCCAGTCGCACCACCTAGTGATACTGAGATTCTAGCATCTATGCTTGGAACCATACAACCTATTGATAGATTCATTATTAGTCAGAACATGCCTATATTTGTAGAAATGTTGAGTAATATCTCTGCTTTTTCAATACTTAACATTCTAAAGAACTGCTCTTTCAAATTAGATGATGAGGGAGTTATGAAAATGGATTTACAGTCTCTTCCATCTGACCTACAGACTCTAAGTGCTGAAAACATAATAGCACAACTAAGTAATATGCAAAATGCATCGCAACAAGCTGTTACCATGGCTCAACAAGAGCGTGATAGAATAATAGCAATTTCACAACAAAGTCTCCTTCAAGGCGCTCTGGGCGCAGCCTTGGAGGACCAAACTTTCCTTGAGAACGCCGGAAGCGCAGCTGGTGGAATGATAAGAAGCGCATTCGGATTGAGGTGATTAAAATGATGAGTGGAGCAGGAAGTCCTACGGATTACATACCAAAACCAATTGCTGAAATGACCATGCAAATGATGTCACCGAAAAGAAGCGTAATCATTGACATGGTTATGGTTCAACTAATTAGTGCAATTCTATTAGGTCTAGGTATTCTATTCTTTAGAGGCAATGAGTTAACTGCATCTGAAACATCAACATATATGATTGGTGTATTTATTTCATTTATGCTATTAACGTCTATTTATGCTAGAATCACTAGATAGAATTATGAAACTACCCACTACATCGAACCACCGTGGGCGAGCAGGTCACCAAGCGCTCTTGTGCATTTTGTCAGCATCCTGATAGAGCGATTTATGAAGAAGCGATGCTCAATGGTGAGATGACTGCCAAGCAATTAGACAAAGAAATGAGCTGGAGAGCAAACACCGCTGACAGGCATTTTAGAAACCATATGGGTGAGTACCATATGGCTGCGAATCCTAGTTGTGTAATTTGTTCACATCCAGATAGAGCAGAGTTTGAACATCGATATTTCACAAATGGCTCGGAGTCAGATTCCATAGCAGAGGAATTGGGTGTAGCGGAGAATACAGTGTTCCATCACATGAAATTTCATTTTCAACCTTTAGTGCAAAAATCAGCGGCAACTGAAGTAGCCATCCAAGTTGGAAATGAGATGAATGTACTACGTGGTAATGTAGAAAGATTGAACAGTAGATTGAATGAATTCTTAGACGAGACTAGCATACATGAGGATGGTTTTGTCAGGGATGCAGTAAGTCTGCACAAAGAGGTTAGGGAGTCTGTTAAGGATTTATTGAAAATGAACGATACTTGGGGCACACAAAGCGATACACCACAAATAAATCAAACAATAAACGTCTTGAAAGTCGAGCTTGCTAAAGAGAGTCCAGAAACTTGGAAGCGGATAAGAGAGACACTTTTGGAAGCGGAGGGCGAGGAAATATGATTTCTATAAGTGACCTCATGCAGATTAGCCATCCCGGTCATAGACATTACATATCTCAGAAAAATATACACGATGATGACTTACCGCTTTTCTTAGATTATTGCGTAACAGTGGTTGAGAGGTTCAATCATCATTCTGAAAAGAATTTTCAAACTAGTCTTGAAAATAAAGATTGTATAGTTAACATAGTTGATTTAATGGCTTCATTACATATGACTGATGAACCCGAACATGTGTTTGAAATAAGGAAAAAATTACACAAGGAGCTTTCTAATTTTAATTACATTTGTACAGTCATGGCTAGATGTTTCGTAAGTCCCGGCTTTGTGAAAGAATTCTACGAAAATCTTTCTAAGAAGCTAAACGATGAAATAACAGTATACGCGGGGTTGGAATTATGACGGAGGGTATGCAGGGACGCTCCTCCGATACGAGGATGTATAATCCACGTAGTGAATCATCACATATGTATCGAAATAATCACGAAGAAGATACGTACAGTCCTGACGACGCAAAGCATCGTGATGAGAAATATGAAGAGAAACAAAAAAGAAAAGAAAAGGAAAAGAGAGAGCGTGCAAAAGTAAAGCACATTCGTATCAGACCGAAGGACTTACCACCTTCTGAAGAAAGCGAAGATGACGATGATGGTATGTATAGCCCAGATAAAAGAAATGCTGAAAGAGAAATCTCAGCTATTACTGGGCCACCCGGTAATGGTGGTTTTCTTACAAGTCTTGCTACACAAGCCAAAGGACCCGGTGCAGCAGGTGGAAATATGTTCGCTATGAGTGAAGTCATGGATGATGCTTGGTCTAGTCTTCTAAAGTCAAAAGAAAGCAAGAAGGCAAAAAAGGATAGGAAAGAGCAAAGTAAGAAATTCCGACCTTCTACGGGACAATTCAAGACACCACCCGGTGGTTCATTAGGACCAAAAACTGCTACTGAGAGAAGAAGAAAAAGTGTTAGAAGAGCAGTTTCAAGAGGTAAGTTGACCGGAATGAAAGATGCTCCAAAAGCAGTTGAAATGGAACACAGGGGTGTGTCGGTCAAACAACCATTATCAAAAGACCCTGCTAAATACAGAGATTATCAAGGTACAATGGAAGCCAGAAAAAGACTAGGAGGAGTAAGACAAGACACATCTTCACAAAGAAGGTTTGGACAAAGAAAATACCAAGCAGGACCAACTGGTGGTGGTAGGCTTCTTAGTGGAGTTGGTGTTAGAAAACCCAGAATACACTCTCCTAGAATGTCAAGTAGAGTTTCGATGCCTCATTTGAACAGACCTAAGACTCCTTCCGCTGGATTATCAATGGGTAAAATGGGCCTAAGACAAAGCGTAATGGGACCTCCACCAGTCACGGCGATAGCGCCACCAATGCCGATGCCAAGCCCAAATCAACAGTTTCAGATGAGTTCTGACCATATACCATACAGTGATATTCTCAAAGCAAAAATTACAGCATCGGACATAGCCGAGATGAGAAGAATGCTGTTTGAAATCAGAAGAGAACTAAGAGACAAGGACAAGAAGAATAAATCGATGGGAACCAAAGACACTGCTGGAGCTGGGGATGACAAACCCAAGAGCAAGAATGGTGGATTCAAACAGACCTCACGACCACAAGGAGGAACCGAGGACGCCACTGATATGACAGGTATCCTTCCTGAAAATCGTGGGGGAGCCACTGCATGAGCAAGGTTAGAGTTCTACCTAAAACCCTGAAAAAGAGCGATGGAAATTTCATTTATTGGGAAGGAAAACAAAGAGCCCAAAGACATCCACCGGAAGAGGTCAAGAACACTGACCCAAACGGGATAGACCACGCTCCTCCTTTCGCACATACTGGTAGTCATGCTGAAGAAGAAACAGGGGAGTTTGGCGTTGGAAATATAATACCCGGAAAATATGAAATCGGACCACATGGCGAATTGGTGTACAAAGACGAGCTTGGTGGCCTACATTTTCATGGTATAGATGGTGTTATACACAATTTGGGTAATTTACTCAAGAGTGAGGGTATTGATGATGATGCTGCAAAGTTGGTTCAAGAAGCCATAGAAGCAACAAACAATGACCCTCTATATAGAGACAATCCAGATAATCACCTTCCCGATATAGGTGATAAGGCTTGGCGAAGGCTAGTCATGAGTGACTACCAAGGACCTCAATTTGAACGAGAAGGAAGAGCTAGACAGCATTATGTTACCATCGATGGACAGAAACAACTGATAACTGGTTACAGAAATTTTCATGGTGTTAAATCACCTCACGGAATGTTTCTAGATTCCTTGGCTAATCCTTTTCAACCCGCTCTCGCTAGAATCCTAAAAGAAAAACATAATCTTGACCCACCACAAGGTAGAAATGATTTTCTTACCAGACCACATATAAGAAGCGCTTACCTAAGTTTTGCACTAAGTCCAAAATCAACCCCTGAAAATCCGCAATATTACAGAAATAATACTTCAGCTAGAACAGGGCAAGTGTATGGTGGTAATTATCAGACAAGGCACGCTTTCAGAAATGATATACTTTCTAGATTGAGTGAAGCCGGGATAGATACTGATATTGCTTTTCCTGATACATCAGCATATGGCATAGCACATATGTTACCTGATAGATTCTTTAGAAGAGTTAGAAAAGGCACACGAAAATATAGCGAGGGTGCAGAACCAACAGGGGCAGTAAGAGTTGCTAATCAAGAAATCATGGATGCGATAGGGCACAGTAGTGTAGGTGGAGAAGCTATTGCTACGGGAAGAGTGAAGCAAACTCTGAATCCACTTGAACACCCTGCTCTTGCCAATACTATGTATCAGGGAAGGCCACTTTCACAAATTCTAGCTACTGACGGACAAAGAGAAGAGTTTCTTTTTAAATTACTTGGTTATGATGCTTTTATGAAAATATTTGGCAAAACTTCACCAGATTCACCTGCTGGTAGACTTGCTAGCGCCTTCACTGAGTTGCACACGGGACTCCAAGACACTGCTGAATTACCAGCAGGTGCTTTGGATTTAGGTGGCATTCAAAATCACGTCGGTGCTGTACAAGGGAGGTACGGAACTGGTAGGCATCTCAGAGCCAAGGACATGCGTGCTTTGGCACTTCATAGTGGACATGAGGAAGCGATGGGTAACAATGCTGGTAATTTCAAACTGAGAACTACAGAATTAACTCCTGAGCTAGAAGCGAAGTACAACATAAAGCATCATGAGCCATATGAAGGCGAAGTGGAGGAAATCAGAGGTGTCATGGAAGCGATATCAGAGTTCTTAGCTGATGCGAAAGGTCATGAAACAAGACTAACTCATCCAATAGACTTACCAACACAACCTGCGGTCAGCACCAGTTTTCAATTACCAACTAATCAAGGTATGAGTTTGGCAGACCATGTAAGGTACTCCCCTCTTGTTGAAAACACAATAGCCGAAGGAACTACAGAAGCGATGGGTGGCTCAACACAAGATTTGCCACCTGCACCAGTCGTACCTCAAGTGACACAAATGGCCACACCACCTAGTAACGTAGCACAAACACAACCACCAACTTCTGCAAATCTAGCAACTCCTAGTTTGACGCCTGAGCAAATCACCGCTGCTAGAGCAGGGGCGGCTAATCTTAGTGATGACCAGTTGAGACAACTGATAAGAACAGGCGGTGCTAGGTCTGGTGGTAGCACTGCACCAATTACCCAACCAGAAATACAGCGTTTTAGAGGCGCTTTCAGTGACCCGTACCAGAGACTCATCACAGAGTACATGAAAGGAGAGGGTTCGGTTGAAGAAGTGCAAGATAGGCTAATCAAGACCATGGAAAGACTTCAAATCAAAGATGCTAAAACCGATTCCACAATAATCAAGCATGTAAGTAAAGATAAGCTTTCCATAGATTCTCCTCATGATGTTTCCACAATTGCCAAAAAGCTTGGCCTCGCCCCTCAAGATATCAGGTTGATAAACGAGAGCAAGGGTGATTGGATGAGGTTGAACAAGTCTTTCGGTTTCTCTGAGAGAGATATCAAGATAGTCAAGCTGTCTTTCAGGGGTGATTGAGATGGGTAATGTCTATGTTTTGAGGAAGCAGAATCCTGATGAATTTATACCTGCACAAACTGCTTTACAAATGGACTCATCTGGTCAAGGCTCCTTGCAGATTCCTATTGGCACAGGTAAAGGAATGACTAGTCCCTTGAAATTCTTACCTTACTTAGCAGGTGGATACGGCGCACTTAGAACTCTAGCTAGTCGTGACCAGACTGACCTTGGCTCTGCTTTGGCTTCGGCAGGAATGGCTGGATTAACCAATTACTCTACTTTCAATCAGTTGGGGGCAGGGGCTGAGAGACTTTTCAGAGATAAATTTGGTAGAGTAAAAGAAGCTCCTCCTCCAGACACTTCAGATATGAACATGATGGAAATTCTTCAAATGGCTCGTGGCGATGATAGTAACACTACTCAAATGCCAGCAGATAACACTGGAAACACAGTGGCTCAAAATTTGAAAGTAGACCCAGTTCTTCCTCCAATGCCCGGTCAAACTCCAGATTCTACTGGGATGATTGAACAAGCCTCACAAATGGGACAAAACCCAAGCATACCATTTGGTCGTGAGGCGATGCCGACCGGAGATATAACTGATGCACAAAGAGCAGTAATGTCTCAGTCTGGTAGTAGAATGATGCCAGTGATACCCGGTTCACGTATTGATGAAAGTCAACAAAACTACCAACGAACTGAAGCAAGCAAAGCCCCTACTTTAGATAAATTTGGTTTCAGCAGGTTTGGGTGATTAATTGGTAAAGGAGGACATGAAAGAGTTCGTCCTTGAGATGGATAGAGAGATGTCCAAGAAGTCATTTAGGTATTTTTTCACTGATGTCCTTGATTTTCTTTACAATCATCATCACGAAGCTTGGGGAAAGGGGCTCGATGAGAACCAATACTACTGCGTCAAGGCTTCTCGTGACCACGGCAAATCCGTGTTTTTCATGTCTTACGCTTTGTGGTTGGCCGCATTCAACCCCGGTACTCACATCATGATATTCTCTCATTCCCTTGAGCAAACTCTTGAGCATATGAGATTCATTCGTAACAATATAGAGAGTTCAGATGTTCTCAGACACCTCAAACCGCAGGGCAAACCTTGGGCTAAATCATACTTTGAGTTCACAAACGGCTCTCGTATAATGGCAAAGTCCGTTGGTGGAGCAACTCGTGGTTTCCACCCAGATGTAGTTGTGTGTGACGATATTCTTTGGGGCACAAGCGGAACCGAACTACAAAGAACCGCAGACTGGTTCTACGGTGTTCTTCTCCCAGTTCTCCACCATAGCTCCAGACTAATGATGGTCGGAACGCCATTTAGCTACAACGATTTGTACGCTGAGTTGGAGCAGAAGGAGACTTTCACAGTCGAGACTTACCCGGCCATAAACAGAGAGGGAGTCGCACTTTGGCCTGAGCGTTGGGACTTGGAGGCTCTAGAACAAAGAAGACTCTCCATGCCAGCTATACAATTCAGCCGTGAGTATCTATGCGAGCCGATTCACGATGTTGCGAGTATGTTTCCAATGGACATACTTGAGCTTGCTCGTGACAATGACTTGGTGTTGCTTGAAAGAGCCGACACAGAATACAACGAGGAAGGAGAGCCTAATGGTGTCTTTGGTCAACACTTCATAGGACATGACCCTGCAATATCATCGGATAAAAACGCAGATTTCACAGCAATGGTAGTTCTTAGAATGTTGCCCAATGAACCACATAAGCAGATAATACACGCTGTGCATGAAAGAGGTATGTCATCAATGGCTCAGAAAAGAATGATGGTCATTCTAAACAATAAGTTCCAGCCTGATTTGATAGAACTTGAGGGAAATAACTTCCAAAGAATGCTTGAAGCTGAGATGAGAGAGATGGCTTCTGACATGCCAATCAAAGTTTTCATGACTACTAGAACAAGAAAGGAATCGCTTTTCATGTCACTTCTTTTAGCCTTTGAGCAAGGCCATATTAAAACTCCATATGGTGATGAAAAGAGCCGCAAATTCACTCATCAACTTGAGCAAGAACTCAATAGGTTTGGTATGCAGAAAAATGGCCGACTTGAAAGTGTTGGCACTCATGACGACTTGGCTATGGGGTTGGCTCTCGCTAACTGGGCAACTAAGGAGTTCAAGGGCTCGGTTGTTCTTCTTGATGATGTAATGGAGAACTTTGACGGCTGGTTTGACGGTAACTCTAAATCCAGCGGGTGGATGGTGCCGTGAGGGATTTGTTATGGTGACCACTGAAGACGACGGTAATTGGTACAATAATACCACTTACATAGAGAAGGATAATGATGAAAATAGAACCTTTTGGATGTGAGAATATTGAACGAGCTTTTCTCAAATACAGGCGAGGGTTGGTTTGAGACACACTTAGGTTGTACCGCCTCTGATATAGTCAAAAGATTGAGAAAATCAAGAAGATACAATAAGCAACAAAAACACGAAATTGATGACATCATAAATGACATTCGTGTAATCAAAGCTCTGGAGTTTGAGAAAACTCTTGACATGTACGATTGGATAGGAAATTACACAGATGTGGTTCGCTCCTTCTCACCAAGTGAAAAAGATATGAAGGCTCTTAGAAAGTTTGGCGATGTAAGGCAAGTCAACCTAATTAGAGCCTGTAATCAGTGGAAGAAGTCTGACGAAATAATAAGCATGTTGGAAAAACACGAAGGTGTTTGGGGCGATGATGAAAAAGATTCTTGGGTTAAAGCCATGGAAGAAAGAGCTGATGCTAGACTCATGTGGAAGAACACCTTACATCAGATGGAAAGACTTACTGATAAGGAAGCCACTGCTTTGCATAAAAGCTCTGAATTATTACAAAAAATGGGTCCTATGACTGCTCGCTCAATATTTGAGAATCTACACGAAAAAAATATTCTACACAAAACAATGACACCAATGAAACTTTCCAAGCTCCTTAGTATGTATGGAGAAGAAGTAGACATCATGAGTGGTGCAACTCGCTCCACTTTTGTGAAGATGGACTCTACTGGTTTGATTCTAAAGGACCCATTTGCGTATGCCAGTGGTTTTCTGGATGCTGATGGCTACATCACTATCACTGGGAGAGGCGAACCTAGAGCTGGTTTCATAGCTACTGGTACTAGAGGTAGAGCGCACTGTGAGCATCTGAGAAAAACACTGGGTTGTGGTGTGTTACAGTTGGACCAGAAAATATACAAAGATGGTCAAAGAAGTCAACATAGATTACAATTCTACTCAAAAAATGACATTAAGAAGTTGCTAACTGCTTTGATGCCACACTTGGAGATGAAGAAAACTCAAGCAAAAGCAGTCTTAGCATACATAGATGAATCTGATTCCATGAGAAAAGAGGAACTAAAGAAACTCGTTAAGTACAGCAACTGGAGTGACGATACAACAAAAGCTGAGTCGCTACTCGCAGAGTGGGGAGTAGACGTAGACGCTGTGGCTAAATGGCAGGAGGGATTGTGATGGCAGATGAGGATAATGGTAGAATAGCCAATTTTCTTTACAGTCTTGGTGATAGGTTCCGTAGGCGTCAGACACCTGAGCCAACCATGCCTCTCTACACGACTGGCATACAAGAACCTGTAATGGCTCAGGGTATTACTTTACCAGCTCTTTACGCAGTCACCAATGAAAACTTAGTTTTGAGAACCATAGTCTCAAAACTCACTCAAGAGATTTTTAGAAGAGGCTACTATTGGGAGAAAGCATTCCAATACAAATGCACTAATTGTCATGAAGAATATAGTGATTCAGTTGAACAGTGCAAATTGTGCGGAGGTGAAGTGAGGGAGCCAGACGTAGACCAGTTGTTGTATCCAAAGTGGGTCTTGAAGCAAGAGAATTCCATGGAACAGCCTTTCATACATGTTTTATATGAAGTTGAAAGAGACTTGAATGTTGTCGATGATGCTTTTCTCATTTTAATTAAGGAGTACAATGTTGACCCTGAAACCGGCGAAATAATGTTCTACAGAATAAAGGAAGTCATGAGAGGTGACCCTATATTCATGAGAATTGTATCTGATAAGCGTGGTATTCGCGGTGGCAGATACAAGGTCTGTCCTTTACATCGTGACCAAGTTGCTTATCCCGGTCAACATGAGAATTGTGAAGTTTGTGGCAACAAGTTACAGGACGTTCACTATGTCAATATGGCTGGAAGTGGAAAGACCCAGTATTACGTAGAGGGTGAAGTCATACACATTAGTAAGTACAATCCATCTAGACTCTATGGTAGAAGTCCTGTCAACACTATGTGGCGTCAAGCGATGACTTTGACGGCTATGGACAATTACATGTATACTGCTTACCAGAAGAGAAGAATGCCAAAAGGTATCATATCAGTGACTACGGATAATCTGGAATCAATGAAATCTTTCTGGAAAGCAGTCGATGAGAAAATGGAGAGGGACCCTCATTATGTGCCAAAGGTAGGTATTGAATCTTCCACTGGTAGGGGTGGAGTAAATTGGGTCAAGTTCATGGATACTTTGGATGAGATGCAATACATAGCTGTAAGAGATGAAATTCGTGCTAGGATGTCTGCTTTCTTTGGCGTGAGTAACGTTTTCATGATAGACAATGGAAAGAGCGGTGGTCTGAACAACGAGGGTATGCAGATACTTGTTACTAATAGAGCCGTTGAGTTTGGTCAGAAAGTGTATACCGAAATCCTATTCCCTAGATTGTTGAAGCAGTTCGGGGTTACTGATTGGAAAATAACTCTCTATCCAAACGAGGAAGAGGATGAGATTACCAGACTCAGAAGAGATGAGATGGAAGTCAACCTCGCACAGAGAATGATGATGTTGGGCTATCAGCCTGAACTCTTAGAAGAGGGCACTGGAAATAGAGATATACGGTTTGTTTATAGTAAATTACAGCAACCTCAAGCCGGGGCTCCACCCGGAGGACCCGGTATGCCTCCCGGCATTCCACCCGGTATACCACCCGGTATGCCACCCGGAGTGCCACCCGGCATGCCAATGAACTCGGCTGTAACAAATATGCCTCCGGGTGTGGCTCCTCCAATGCCTTCGCCTAATCCCGGTGGTCAAGGAGTGGGCATACGTAATAGAGGGCCAGCAAGACCTGAGATGAGAGGCTCTTTTGGTATTGGTAGTCCTAATACCAGTGTTCAGCAGAGAGGACCACCATTGTCACCAGCGCAGAGAAACCAACAGAGAATATCATCTGCTTCCCGTCCAAGAGGCGCTTAATTGATATAGAGGTGCTTTAGTGGGTACAGCGAGGTACAGACATGGACTTGAGTAAAATGGACCCAATGGCTAGAAAAATGAGTCTGCACATGGACGAGTTGAACAAGGCTTTGGAAGCTGATGATTCTGCTAGTTCAAGATTTCACTTGAATGAGATTTCAAAGTATGCAGATTTCCTTCAAGATGACTTGACTAATGAAATCAGAAAATCTGAGGACACACCAGAACCTGAAGGGGTTGACCAGTTTGCAGCTGGAGTACCTGTAATCAAGTTCAATGAAAGTGGCTCAACTTTTGACCCCGCTGAAAGGAACAGAGTTCTAAAGGGCACAATCATACCTTCTAGAACTAATCCCACAATGAGAAACGTCTCTGGAACTTTTGGTCGCTGGTCCCAGTAGGTGTTTTGAATGAGCGAAGAAACAACCGATGACGGTACTGCTCAGAAGCTCATGCAGACGCTCATAAGAAAAATGGAAGAAATGGATGCTAAATTGTCCAGATTAGAAGGAACGGTTAATTCACCAAACGCACTACTCAGAAAAGCTGGTTACGTCGCTATGAGAACACCACATACTGAGGATTTGATGGTTGATGGTTTCAGAGGTGACCTTGAAGCTGAAAGCAACATCTTGAAGAGCAATTCTCAAAATGAATTTACAAATGAGGAAATTCATGAGATGAGTTGGGAGGAGATTCATGAGATGGCTTCCCAACATCAAACCACACAGGAGATGTACTAATGGTAGTAAGACCAATACCCAGTGAGGCTTCATATGAAGTCAGTGAAATGCTAAAGAAAGCCGTGAGACTTCTTGAGAAAGCAGAAAAACTTGAGATGGTCGAACATGATGGTAAGAAAGTCCCCGCATTCGCAGCAGATGGCAAGGGTGCTAAGGATGAAACCAAGAAAGGCACTATGGCTGAGAAAGACGCATACTGCAAAAAGAACTTCGGCAAGAAATACTCCGAGTGTTCAGCGAAGGAGAAGGCACAGTGCGATAAGGTCCATGGCAAAGTCGAGAAAGGAAAGGGCATGTGTCCATCCTGTGGTGAAAAGATGGACATGGAGAAAGGTATGTGCAAGATGGGTTGCACAGGAAAAGCCGCTGATATGAAGAAAGGTGAACATCATTATCTACAGAGCTACGGCACAAAACCAGAGCATGCTCAATTTATGATAGAGACTGGTGGACAAACATACAATTCATTTTACTACACTAATCAATCCTTATTGGATTCTGACGATGTAGCGAACAAGGGCGCTTCTAGTCATTCAGTTGACTTAACTGCTCTTCAGCCAAACATGAACCCCCATGAGAACCCAGTAAAAGGACATCTCACGGAGGGATGATATTGCCAAGGGTGGCAGTCAGAAAAGCGGTGGCCTCCATGTTGGCTTGCCCTTGTGGTGGCACATCACAAACCGGCTGTCAGTCCCCCAGTAATAGGGGAGGTAGTGTAGCGGATTGTCCCATCCGTACTAGCCAAATCATGGGGGCGTAGGTGGTATGAGTGCAAGAGAACGATTATGTCATTCATCTTCGCGCTAGGGATGATTTACTCAAGAGCATAGTTTCTTGTGACGATTACACTGAAGAGGCTACTGCCTACATGGATAGTCTACGAAACATAATGAATAAGGAAATGATATTACAGAACAACCCTGTTGATGATTTCTGCTATGAAGCCAGCACGATGTTGTTGTACAAAAAAACCATCGGTGACCTCTCCTCAGAACTAGCGTTCGGAGAGCGTGGTGATGAGGGGTATGACTACGACAAAAAAGGCAGAATAAGCAGAAGAACTGTTGGGCCCGCTGTTGCCAGCCACAGGCATGTGAATGAGTTAATTGACAATGAGAATATAGAGCTAGCTTCCTCGCTCTTCCCAAGGGTCGTTCCCGGTGATAGCAATTACAAACATCATCATTTCCATGAATCGATACACCCACTACGCAAGAAGAACAGCTCTACTGGTAATTCTAGAATGGTTGAGAAACTCTTGGGTTATGTCAGAAAAGACGACGATGGAAACAGTGTTGCATCCTCGCATGCTGATGCGGAGAGGGCACATGAGACACATTACGATAATTTAGGTAATCCGATAATCATAGGTCAAATCAGAAAATCAAAAAGAGCTGATATGGATGATGAGATTAGCCATGGCTTTTTGGGTAGGTTAACCACCAACGACTCAAATAGAACCATTTCTGAGCAAGTAGGTACTTCTGGTGCTTTTCAAGAGGGTCTGTATGAGAGGGCTTTCACAAAGTGGTCAAGTCAAAATCAAAAGAGGATTGACGAGGCTAAATCCCAAGGCGCCTCTGATAAGGACATCAGGGAAATGCACCTTGAGGAAGCAGCTGAATTATGGCAGGGTAGAGATTTTGAGGAAGAGGATATTCCACTTCCACCCTCTGGTGATATCTATAGCACGCTTTTTGCTGAAAGTATAGGTGAGAGACAAGAGGGCTCTCGCGTAGCAGAGGGTGTTCAGACAGAGTTTCCCACTGAGAGGCAACACCCTCACAGACTAGGACTTCTTGGGTATGGCCTTGGTTTGGAATGGCTCAGTCCTGTTGAGAGAACCAAAGTCATAGAGCATCTTAAGGAGAACAAGGGAAACACAAGCGACAAGATAAAGCTCGATGATGGCACTGAAATACCACTTGGAAGACTAAGGAGAAACTTTCAGAAGAGAATGACGCCTTTGTATCTCCACAGCCAAATGCCCCATAACCGGGGACAGCCCAATCTAGCTAAACACTTAGAAAGCGATGAGCTGGATGGCACAGAGTACACTGGTAGTGAAACGGAGCCAATTCGTAGTCTATTAGCAAAAATAGACCATGGGGTACATGGAAACATGTTCGATTCCTTATTGAACCATTATAATGAGCTACTAGAATTACAGGGCGACCAAAAATTAACACACATTCCCATCTATGGCGAAAAACGCACTAAGAAAATACGAGATGCAATAGACGAGCGAATAGAAAAAGGAATGGATGAAAAGGAGGCTCTTAGAGAGGTTTTGAGGGTAGAGGATTATGCTCCCGTTAGTAATTTCACCATACCCCAGTTGAAGAAGCATCTGAAGGAGCATCCCCTCTCTGAGCTTCTAACTGACGAGGGTAAAAAGCCCCTTGCTCATGAGAACATGAAGGCAGATGACTACATCAACCAGTTAGAGGAGATGTATAGAGATGGAATGTCACTAGCTCGTGACAGCAAGGACATAGCCAATGCCAATGCCGTGTTCGCCAAGAGTGCGGGCCCGGACATAAGGGATGCACCTGAAGAAATAAGAAATCACTTCATAGAGAAAAATGGGACTTTGAGAGGACTATCTGATTACTGGGCGCATGACTTGCAGGTTGGTAGCAATCCCATGGAATCCACTACTTTCTTTGACATGCTGAATAGTATCGCACCGGGTTTGTTTGGCGAAATGGATGAGAATGGCTTCTTCGTACCCAGACCAGACATGTCGGGCTTCTTAGGCGCCATGCACCACGTTGTCAGGGAGAGAGGCGAGAGCTTCAGTCCTGCCGAGATAATGAGCATGCACGACCAGAGCTTGGGTGCTAGCCATCTAGATACAGGTGATAAAAAACCAAGAAACAGGGCCAATGGTAGCGACACCGCTCATTCACTCATACCAAGAGCTACCACTTTCTGGTCAAGGAGCAGGAACCCAAAAGCCGAAATAACCAGAGACAGCGTTGGTTTTTTAAGGAGTAAACAGGGTAGAAAAAGAGCCGTGCATGAAGTAAATGGCCAGTATTATGAGTTCGGAACCAAGACAGGTAGCACTAAATCCGAGGCTCTGGATAGCAAGAAGGCACATAACTCCTCTGAGATAATGCGTGAGTATCTAATGTCTGGCGCCCAATACAAGTTCGGGTCGATTGACCCTAACACTGGTAGGAGGAGGCTCGGCTCGCCTGTAATGAGAATACCAGTCAATGAGATGCTTGAAGGCAAACACGGTTTTCCTTTTGAGGACGATGGAGAGGGCGGATACTCGGCTTTTGAGAAAGCTCTTTTTGCTTTAAGTGGCTCTTTGGGTATGGAAGACACAAAGAGAATAGCGGAGCTTCAAAGCGAGCTGGAGGAGATTGAGCTATCAGGCGAGGATGCCTCTCAAGAGTTGATAGATGAACTGAAGGGACGCATACATATGCAACAGGCTAATTTACGAGCTAAAATTTCGGGTTATGACAAAACCAAATTACAAGAAAAGGAAAGAAGAGCAGAAGCTGAAGAAAGAGCTAGAATGGAAGTTGCCAAGAACATAGTCATACCTGCTATGCTAGAGATAGACCCTAACTTGATTGACCCTAATAATCCTGAGCAAACCGTAGCTAACCTATCCCAAGCCATGCATGATTCTGAGTTGATTATGAAGCACATGCCTCACGGCTTCCATGGTCAAAGTATCAGGGACATCATGATTGGGGATGCTGTTGATGAGCAGACGATAGATGCCATGGTTGGTGGCGACATGTTCCGTCGAAAAGCCAATGTGCTTGAGAAAGAGGGCACTCTGCTTAGTTTCCCAGAGAGCGGAAAAGTCGAAGATATGCATGTCACAGCGAGTTTGATAGGCATGGGATTACCCTACGATAACCCCGGATACAGGGAGTACATGCGGAAACTCCTAGAGAGTCTGGAGGGCAAGCCCGCTCATTATGCGATGACTACCGCTCAACTTGCAGCACACGCTAACGAGGATTTCCATCTCTTTGACGATGATGGGATGAAAGACGACCCAATGAGAGCCCATAAATTGATGGAGGATGAGTTAAAACGCTATAGGGGTCGAATCCGTGGTCTTAAACTTCCTGACAATCACAAAAACGATTTTAATAACAATAATGAGCATTACAATTCGATAAATAACAATTACATGAAACTCAGCATGGCACACAAAGGCAATGCTGCTATACAACACGGTCTTTCTTTGAGTGACTTACCCAAAGACATACATGGTAATGAGGATAAAGGCAAAGGTGCAGAAAGACTTCGTTATGAGTGGGCCATGGCCAGAGCCAAGAGAAAGGCCAACAGTCTAGTTCTTTTCAATCCAGAGGCGAGGGTGGCAGCACCAACACCTCCTCCTGCTATGCCTGAAGGACAGATGACACTGGACCAGTTTGGTGATACAGGCACTAATTTGAAGCGTCCGATAAAAATGGGCGATGCCAAGATAGGTCCAGTCACTAACCCAAATTCGGATGCCATAATCGGGTCC
>Ga0209348_1000415_pt1 | contig 22890 bp, 20 predicted proteins | sample ETNvirenome_2_30_FD_184065 | JGI IMG/M metagenome (GOLD analysis project Ga0209348, IMG submission 184065) | Marine viral communities from the Pacific Ocean - ETNP_2_30 (SPAdes) (version 2) | ecosystem: Environmental > Aquatic > Marine > Oceanic | place: Pacific Ocean | collected 2013-06-22
CAGGTGGGGGAGTGGTCTGGCCGCCGAGACCAGACGACGAGCACGGGTGGCGAGAGTACATCGCAGCCGGTGGTGCTCAACCCGGAGTTCTTGGAGGCCCTCATGGGCCTGCCGACAGGGTGGACCGAGTGCGGCTCTTAGGGAACGGCGTCGTTCCGCAGCAGGCTGAGCTTGCCATCATTGACTTGTGCTCTCGCATTGGAGGTGAGTGATGAGCTTTAAGGGCGCTATGCTTTCGAGCGCGTCGAACGAGTCTCGTCGCAGGCCAGTCATCAGTCACGTTGAATTACCGAGGAGGTAAATTGTGAAAGAGAAGAACGTGGATAAAGCGCGCAACATATTGTTTGCGCTAGCGGGAGATGGAGGCTCCAGTCTCGCAGACATCATGGACGTGATAACAAACAGCGCCGTGATGTGTGCAGACACTGTTGCCTCTCACGTTCCTGAGTGTAACGGGGAGTTGAATGCTCTCGGCTTGATGATCAGCAATATGCTTGAGCGTCACGCTGAGACGAGGTCCCTTCCGCGTGAGGTCTTTATGGTAGCCGACGCAGATGAAACGGAGGTTCACTAATGGACAACCGAGTTGAGATGTCATCCCATGCAATGTTCCCAACGATCGAAGACTTTGAGGAGATGAAGGCGGGCACCCTCTACATGAGGCACGCTGGACTAGACCTTCACGACCTCGTCAAGCTTAAGGGGCACGAGGCTATAGCCGAGGACTGCGCGACAGGAGAGCGAAGCCTTAAAGCGTGGTTGTGCGGGCAGAACCCTCCGTCGTTTGACAGCCTTTACAGGCTGGCATGCATACACCCTGACTTCTCCGTCGTTAAGACCGTGCTACGCATTGGCTACATGAGGGAGATAAAAGGAGTTGACCGACGGACTCTTGAGTACAAGCCCATGGGGTTCGCCGCTATGCGCCCTGGACAGGCCAGCGAGTGCGCTAGAGTGGCGCTCCGAAAGCGAGAGGAGAACAGAAGGAGGACTGACAATGGATAAGCCATGTCTAAGGTGCCAAGGGTACGGGCATTATGAGAAGGACGGTTACACGTTTGCTTGTGCCTGCTCGATGGGCAGGGTGAACCGCGACAAGCCGCTATGGCTGCGGAATAGCGAGGCCATGGAGGCCATATCTCGCGGCGTTCCATCTAAGGTTCGCCAGTTTACGGCGGGCAAGTATCGCTATGCCCTTGACCATCGCGGTGAAGCTAACCGACTGATGATAGAGTGGCTGCGGTGCAGGCTTCGACTTAATACTGGGCACCCCTCGCTTTATTTTTGGGGTCCGACGGGGACGGGAAAGTCGGTGATAGCAGCCGAGGCATGTCGCCTGGCGCTTGTCGAAGGCCTTACCCGCACGTTTCTATGGCTGAGCGAAGGCGAGCTGGTGACAGCCATCAAGTCGAGGTACACAAAGGACGCGCAGTCTGACGCTAGAAAGACACTGTCTAACGCAAAGGACTGCGGTCTTTTGATTATTGATGAGTTCACCACTCAAGGTCTTAGTCTTTACTCAACTCAGGCTAAGCGAGAGGTGGTTGATATGCTGGCAGATCGCTTTGATAACGACCGACCTACCATTATGACCAGCAACCGGCAGTGGCGGTCTTCTGAGTGGCCTGACAGGCTTGTATCCCGATGGGAGAGGAGTGTGCGCGAGGTAGAGATAAGCGGATGCGACTTACGCAGTACGACGAGTGGCGGGGATGTTGCAACTCACCCCCACCACTCTAGCTCTCTCTCTCACAACAAAGCTGACGAGGAGGTTAATTGTATGGATCAACAAAGTAAAGGGGCGGTTACATGAGTGGCAACGAAACGGTGGCTGAGCTTCGCCGGCAAGCAGACGAGTTAATGGTTATGCTTCACGGCCAGCTTAATTCCAAGGGCCAGTCCTTGACGGACCAAGAGTTTGCGCAGCTGCTAGGCGACTGGGTAAGCAGGGCCAGCAACAAGCTGGTCGCGTGCCGGCAAGTGATAGCAAGCTGTGCGGCCAGAAGGGAGTCTTACGAGGGCGAGATCGAGGCGTTTGCAGTTCTTGTCGAGCGCGAGAGCAAGGCGATCGACAGGGTTAACGACTACGCTCTTATGCTCTTGGACAAAGAGCTCGAGGTGGCCAATGCCACTGCCGAGGAAGGCAAGTCTGTCGACAAGGTCAAGCTACCTGATGGCAGCTGGGCCAAGCTTTATCTTGGTAAAGGACGCCTTGTAAACGTAACCAACTGGGACATGTTGCCTCAGGAGTTCGTCGTTAGTCGTGCCGACAAGGCTGCGATTAGGGACGCCATCAAGGCCGGTCATTCCGTCCCAGGAGCAGAGATTGTTGAGAGTCACAAGCCAGCCCGCGTCCAATGGGGCGGCAGGAGAAAGAAATGATCAGAAGCGAGCTTACTAACAGAAGTGAATTAACCACTAGCGCAGAGGTGGATAAGATTTACCCTGCTCTCATTAAGGCAATCCACAGCATGCCTGTCGTAGGAAAGAACGCGCCTAACCAGAGCTGGCTGTTTGCCAACCTTCAGGCTGTCACCGAGGCGTCTCGCGACCCTTTGCGCGACAACGGGCTGGCGATCACCTGCTTCGCAGCCAACCACGACATGCATTACGGCGTGATCGCGAGGCTTATTCACGAGTCAGGGCAGTGGATGGAGTGTCCGGTGTATCTTCCATCTAAGAACCGTGGCAACGCCGACCAAGGTGCTGGCAGCAGCTTCACTTACACACGCCGTTACGTGATGTGCTGCATTCTTAACATTGTCACCGGCGAGGACAACGACGCCAACAGCCGGCAGCAGGAGATTAAAAGACTACAGCAGGAGGAGGTTGTGTCTAAGCTTGAGGAGAAGAAGTTTAGAGCGTCGTGCCGTGACCTTTTGCACCACTTAAAACCTAGCGGTATCACATGGGCCACGATTGCCGAGAAACATGGCTTTGCCTTAAGGCCGGATGAAATACCAACACACCAGCGAGAAGAAGTTCTTGCCGCACTGAGGAGCGCATAATGCCTGAACTAGAAAATCCATTTGACGCAACTGACTGGGTCCACGACACGTCTCCACCCGACCGTCACGAGTGGTTCCACGTTAAGATACTTGAGTCGACGTTCTCTGACATGCCGAACGACGCCAAGATGCTGCACTTTCATTTGCTGTGCATCGACGGTAAGGAGACCGGCGACCTATACAAGGGTCGTGTCTGGAGATGCGGCTTGTGGTGGGAGCACAGCAACCCTAAGTGCGTCAGCATAGGTCGCACTCAGATTGCCAACCTTGCCATAGCTGCTGGCAAGCCACGGTTTACAAACAGCGACGAGCTTAACGGCGTCGAGCTTATGGCCAATGTCGGCCCTGGCTACAAGCCAGAGTATCCAGAGGCTAGCAAGTTTGCTGGGCTCCCCAGGGAGAGCCGTCAATCGCACGAGCACTACCGCCCTGAGGGTGTTCCTTCAGGCGGCTCCTTGAGCGATGATGAGATCCCCTTCTAAGCTCCAGGGATAAACACAACGAAGCTCACCATGCCTGGATCCATCCGAGGCAATGGTCCTTTGAGCGCAGCTTCAGGAGTGTCGTAGCCTTCTGCGTCAGTTAAAATACGCACCTGGTTTTTTACACTCTCCCATTTGTAAGCGTGAAACCACTTGCCTTTCGGCATTGCTGGTTTCGCGCTTTTCTTTTTTGGTGCTGCCTTCTTCTTTGGTGCTGCTTTTTTTTCTGCTGCCATGATTACCTCCGTGGCAATGTCGACGTAACGGTTAGCGTGGCGTTGGCTCCTACAACTGGAGCGCCTACGCTCCAATCGTAAACCACGTATATGCATTCGATGTCAGTAATTAACGCGCAGTTGTAGATGTTGTCTGCGTTCGCCGGGTCTATCCCTCCCTCAAGGTCCAACACCCAGACTCTGGTGCTGTTAGTCATCGCTACAGAACTGCAATGCAACGGCATTGCCTTGGCCGTGTTGCGTAACTTTAAATGCATCTGAGGGCGAGAGCTCGAGGACGCTCCATTGTCCAGCAGCACCTGCAATCTGTACGGGTATCCGGCTATGATGTGGCCTAACGATTCAGCAGTTATCTTCCAGCCTGGATTCCCGTTTGCGTTGTTCTCCGAGACTAGGCACGGAGCCCAGCTATCACTGTATTCGCTAGCTGTTTTTGTGAACGTCTTTGAAGACTTAATCCATGCCCCTGCCCGGTTGCTGGCAGACCCGCCACCTGAATAATCAAGTGAACAATCCAACTGAGCTACCTCATACGCTCCAATCGATGGTGTTGAGTTGAAGGCAGTGCGAGCTATGTCTAAAGCGGGCGCGTAAGTGGTGTCGCCTTTTTCAAAAAGCAAATGGCCGACGCCAGTAAACGGAGAAAAGTCTCTGGCAGCAGCGTCGTTAAACACGACGGCAGAGGACGACACACCAGAGCTTCTAACCACGTTGGTTGTCGTGGACGAACCACCGCCCGAAAGGTCGGAATTATCACCCCATCGAGCGCCATACAACACGCTGTCAGATACCGTCAGGGTGGCGGCGTCTGAATTTACTGACACCGGCTTGTTATTCACAAACCCGTCAGCAACGGTAACGTCCATCCCTACAACGCAGTTTCGTATTTGCGCGTTAGGCCCGGTCGTGGCGATTCCCATGGAGCTTCCGTGTCCTGACGTGCGGTCAAGGTAAACGGTTGTGTTTTTAATTGTCGGGCCAGTAGTGCTGGTGGCCGTTCCTGCTTGAATGCCGTAGTACGTGGAGTTTAAAACAAGACACGACTCGATCAGTGTTCCGTTTGCCCCTGGGGAGTCTGGCCCGATGAGTGTTCCATTTTCAGCGGAAGGCAACCCTCCCGACGCATACGCATTGTTGTTTAAAAAGCTACATCTGCGGTACGCGCTGCCCGTTCCCATGCCTGCGATGCCGTAAAAGCCGGTCGTCTCTACGATCAAATCTTCGCAAACGTGACCGCCATTTGCGGTGTACCCCCCGTGCATTCCTCCTGACGACACGGTGTACGTGCCCGTGTATCGCAGCTTGAACCCTTTAAACGTCCAGCTCTGGCAATTCGTAAGGGAAATGACCTTGTACCCATACGATGTGGCAGGATTGCTGTAATACACATCGTAGTCTCCAGGGTTAGCAACGTCACCGACTATTGTGATGTTATCTAGGTTGCTTGGGAGTACTCTTTCGTCAACGCTATACCCGGATACGAGCTGCATGGTGTCGCCGTTTGCGAGAACTCCTGAGGCAACGCAGGTCTGCACGCTGGCGTAATCTCCACCACTTCCGCATGTGTATGTAGCTGGCATGCTACCCCCTAAAAAACTGGGTCTACAGGCTTGCCGTCTTGTTCAACAACTTGCCCGTCGTCGTTATATTTGATGACGTGTTGCAGTTCGCCGGCGTCATCCCAGAACTCGTGAGTTCCGACAGGCACGTTCATTGAGTAGTGCTCTATGGATTTCGTCATTCCGTTTGGATACGTCACAACGACAGAGCCGTTCACTTTTCCGTCAGACATGACGCCAGTGACAACGCACCCATCACTTCTAGTTAACGTGTACTCTCCCATCAGCGCCTCGTCGTGATCATTGTCATCGTATCGGTACGTGCAAAGCCGTCCCTGGCCGTCTCTTCAGGCACTACATAAATGTACTCGAGGCCAACCATTTTAGAGCATAGTATTGGGCCGTGACGCAGGTCATAAGTGTCCCCGCCTTTGCCTATAAAAATAATCGGGTTGGCGTTTGTGGTCAGAGCGTCCATGCCGCCAACGACTGCCGCGTTTAAGGCTCCTTTGAATTTCAAGGCAACCCGCAACGGGACGTTCATGGTGCCGTCAGTCTCGAGCTCTATCTGTATCGTGTCTACAGGCTCAGCAACTGACACTCGCCACCCGCTCCCTGCCGGGTTGTCAAAGTACAGCTCTCTTGAATAGTCTCCAAACTCAGGAGAGGAATCTGTAAACGTCTGCGACGACTTGATCATCCGTCAGCTGCCTCTAGCAAGTAGACGACGATGTTCATTGTCTCAGTCCCGGTCGCCGGCATGTCGACCTCGATGCCATCTAGAACTAATCGCCCGCATCCTGTTGGGTAATTGCCACCGCCTATGCTGAATATCTTATTGTTAGACGAATTGCTGGTCAGCTGAGCGTAGCCGGCTGCGCCGTACAGCTTGCCGTTAACCGACCACGTCGATGCGCTGTACGTTTGATCTGTGTTTGTAATTTGATAAATGTGAGGCGCGCTAGCCATCGGGAAGCCCAGAGTGTCTGACGTGATTGTCCACTTAGTGTTGCCAGCGTCCCATTCTGGCGACGAAGTCGTAAGGTTTCCATTGAACTTAACAATCATCAGTCTTCCTCCATTAGCTCGTTCGACTCAACGATCTTAGGGGCAATCTCTTTTAGCATCTCGCCCGCTAAGCACTTTTGCATGCACTGCATTCCGCATTTAAAGAACCCCGTCTTCATCGTCGACAGCTTTGTCTGGCTGCACCCTGACGCTGCGAATAGGAGCGCCAGCAACCCCACAACCGCCACCTTTGACACGTCTGCTGCGTTGGATTTTCGGATGTCTTTGACTACTCCAATCACTCCCCACACTGCCATTATTATCCATACAGAAAGAGCCTCCGAGCCCCCTTCAATAGGCGACTCGTTCGCCCAGTGCAGTGCCAGCCTGACTATTGCAACAATCGCCATCCATAAATGGATGTCGCCTGCGATAACTTTCTTCACGTCAAACAGAGACTTGGCTGCTTTAAACGGCGCGCTTTTCATTTTGGTCCCTCACTAAATTTATCCCAAACCAACCCAAGCTTTAGCTCAAGCGAGTGCATCGACTTTGTCATGATCATCACACTCTCTCGGAGCTTTGGTATCTCTTCCTCGAGCAGTTTTCGCATGGCCTTTCCCTGCTCTTCCATTCGAGCAAGCTCAATGCCGTGCTCTGACAACGTCTCTTCTACTTTGTCAATGCGCGAAACAATCGGCGTCATATCAACCGGCTTGCCGCCAAGGGCAAAGCCCCCTGTCGCTGCACCGCCGCCCACACCCAGGCCAATTAACGCTGCCACCAGCTTGTTGTTAAACGAACTACTTTCAGACATCGCCTGGCTCTCCGATTAAAAGCTTGGCCAGCTCACCGCCCGCCATCCAGTTCGTGTCCACCTTACCACGCAGTCCAGGAACTCCCGTATAAGAACCTGACGTTTGCCAAATTGACCACTCCTTCCATTCAGCAGGAGGGTTGTACGGCTCCGTCCTCTCGAAGGCGTTCTTGTAACTCGCCCACCACACAGGGTAGGAGCACAGCTTCTTAAGCGACTCTGGCGTAGCACGTCGTAGGTAGAGGTCCCACGCCCACTTGGCCGTGTAAATCACAGGCCTCGCCCTGACGCTGCACTCGACGTGTGACAGCCACTCGATGGCCCAGTCAACATTGTACTGGTCGTCAGTCTTTAGGCCCGACTCGAGGTCTAGCGCAGGGACTAGGTCGCCGCATCGCATGCCCACCTTGGCCATCGCCTCAAGGTAATTCTGAGCCTCGTTGTAGACGTCCTTGACCCCGATGTTGGTGTCGATGCGGGAGAAATGGTAGCCCCCGACCAACAGCCCGGCGTCTCGCGCTCCACGAAACTTAGCCTCGTACCCAGGATTTACGTGAGTCGTGCCCTCGGTAACTTTAATAATCACCCATTCGACATCGGACGTTGCGACCTGCTTCCAGTCGATTGTGCCGTTGTGCGACGAGACGTCGATGCCAAACATCACGGGGATTTTTAGCGAGCCTAGCGTGGCCTGCCCTGCTAGCCCGTCGACCGAAAGCCCCATGCTTTTTTGATACGAGCGCACAGCAGACTCTGTCTTTGCTCCAAAGATACCATCCACCGCAAGGCCAGAATCAAGGGCAGATTGCAGCTTAGCAACCTCTTGGCCACGGTCACCTTTTCTAAGTATGTACATCATTTTTTAAGCAGCTCCTTAAGATCTGGCTTCGCCGCCTCCATTATAGTGTTTATCAATTCCTCTCTTTCTGTTTTCAGCAGCCCTTTAATCTGCGTGGCGGTTTTAAGGCTTAACTTTAGCCGACGCTCTTTTTCAGGGTCAGGCCTGTCAGACATTTTTAAAGCTTCAAGCTGTCTCTCTAATTCTTTTATGCCAAGGCCTTTGTTTACGCCTTCGCCTAAGGACAACTTTAGCCTGTCTATTTTGTCATTAATTAAAGAGCCAGAAAGATCCATCTTGTAAAACACAGACCCGAAAAACGCTCGGTTCAAAGCGTTTGCAAACGGCTGCAACTCTTGCATCCCCTGCCTCAAGGCGTCTTCCAAGTCTCCCCTTCCTGTTGACGCTGGGTCTTCAACAAAAACCTCAGGCTCAACAGTTCCTTTGCGCCTATTCTTTACAAACAGGTTGGCGACCCAGGTCATCGCGTTAGCGGCAGCATCGCCAAAGCTTAAGTCCCTCCCTTTAAGGGCTTCTAATTTATAATCTTGAAACTCAGCCCTGGTCGGGTCTCTTTTGAACTCATCTTTAAAGCGTTTCTTAAGGGCAGCATCACTTGGCGTTCTCTTTGTTCTTGTCATTTCTTCGACAAGAGATCGAGCAAACGGGTCAATAGCTGCGCTAACTGTCGGAGTTATAAGCAGTGGCAAGACGTCGCGAGCAGCATCGGTGACCTCGCCGTCTAATACTTTCTTGGCTGCCTCCAAAATAGCAGTCACAAAGTTTTCGCCCGTGATCGCTGCAAACTCAGACAGCCCTTCAACGGCCTTTAATGAGCCGCCCCTTTCTCTTAAAATGGCCTTTGCATAGGCCGCGTAAGTAGCTTGCGCCTGCTTCTCCAAGGCCTTGTAGCCTGGCGTCCCTTTTTCTTTTGCGCTTAGCTTGGCTTGCATTTCTGAAGCCATCTTAGCCAAATCGCTTTTGCTTTCTGCCAAGCCAATCGATTGCCACAAGGGGTCAAGCACGACCCTCGAAGCGTAATCAAAAGCATTAAACAGCCCCTTTGTGGCGCCGCTTACTCCGACTCGCCCGGTCGGTATTATATAGAGATCGCTAGGGCCTGCCGGGTTTAGCATGTAAGTGGCCATGTTTTTTCGATCTTTAAGCCTGTACTGGCTCATCAAAAACGAAAGCATCTCAGGCCCGGCTTCAGCCGACTCGTTTCCAGAGGCAGCAGAGAACACCCACTGCCGCTGAGCCCACGTCTTAAACTCGTTAGCGGCGATCGATCTGCTTACTTTGGCGCTGTTTGTTCTTATCTTCCCGTTTGGATAAAGCAAAGACCCTTGCACCCCAGGCTTGACAAACGGGATGTACGAAGACGCCAAGGCGTAGCTTGTATACGGAGAGTTTAAAATACCAAACACGCCGCTTCCTGCGTGCTTTCGTTGCAGCATGTTAAGCATGCCAACTTCGTCATAATTAACGTACATCTGCCCAGCAGTGTAGCGCGCAAACCTGCCAAGAACTTTAGCAAACCCTGCGCGATTTACGCTCGCCTCTTTGCCAACCTTTATCCACCCAGTGCCTTCTCCCCATGATAGTCGCAAAGCCACCATTCGCCCTTTGCTGTTTTTGCCAATGCGGATCTTTTGGGTTTCGCTAGTGCGCCGCTCTATCCATTCGCCGTCTCCAAGCATTTCTATGTAATCTAAATCTTTCTCAATCTGCCTTTTGCCAGTCATAGTTTTAAACGGAATGTCGGCCACTCCGTATGCTTCTTCTAACTTAGCAAAGTATCTTCCAACCCAGCCTGGGTTCTTGGCTTTCTTTTCTTGCTTTTCCGTTTTCCTAAACTCTGTCTCAATGATTGAAGATTTAACAATCCTGGCCTCAGACAGGGCCTGCCACACAAGCTTCTCTTTTCGTATTCCTGCTAGCCTTTGGTTAAGCTCTTCCATTACTTTGGGCTTGTTAACATCTCTCCCCTTTCTCCACTTATTAAGCGCCTCTTCGCTTCTTAAAGGCAGCCCTGCGTTGTGCCTGCCTAAGTCGTCCCAGTTTTTGTATAGCTTTACAGGGCTAAAGATGTCGCCTGTCGCAACAAGGTTCAGAAGAACATTGCTAGTAAAGTTGTACGTGTGGCTTGCTATGTTTCTTGGGGCCATGTTGGCCTTCATCCAGGCATATAGCCCGCCGGCTTTGCCTAGCGGGTTGTTCATAACCTTGTCGTAAGACCTGTAAAACTCGAGACGGCTTTTCATCTCCTTGGGCATGTAAATGCTTTTGGCCGTCTTGCCGTTGCCAATGTCAATTTCGTTGATTCCTTGGCTTAAGGGCTGCCCCTTTTTTACGCTCTGGCCAACCTTGATTGAGTCTAATATTTGGTCGTCTTTGTCTAAATAGACATCAACTCTTGGCCTCTTCTTTTGTTCAGCTCTTGTTGTCTTCTCTTTGGCCACGGCATCAGGTTTCTTTGGGGGTCTTTGTATCGTTACAATTCCAGCGTTGTAATCGACATCAACTATTTCTCCATCGGCAGGAGACAGCTCTTTGACCTTTTTCCTTTTTAAACCCATGGCGGCAATTAGCTCTTCGCTTGCCGGCACTTCGACGTAAGACATGGGCTTGCTTGCGCCTTTTTTGCCTAAGGCGTTTGCTACAGCTTTTTTGTGCAGCCTGCTCCCAGACACTCCCGCTTCTCTTGCCACCTCGTTAATGCGAGCTGCTAACTCTGAGATGTCGCTGACTACAACAGGAAGGCTGAACTGCCCGTCTTCAAACCTGACGTCTTGCGACAGCTGCTTTCTTGCAAGCTCCCCTCTTATTTGTTTCTTAACCTCTGTCTGAGCGTTAAAGCTTAGGGTCGCCGCCTTCTCTGCGCTTACTGTTTTGTTTGCGCTTGAGAACGGATCGTCAAACAAGCCCTTCTGATTTACCAAGTCGCTATTAATAAACTCGGCGAGCTCCTTGGCCTCTTCAGGCTTCTGCTTAATCCTGTTCTCAAGCAGGGTGTCTATGTTGCTATCCTTTAAAAGCTCCGTTTCAACAACGTCAGGCTTATGCTTGGATGCCTTCTCCGCGAGCCTTCTATAGACCTCTCCGGCAGACAAGCCGTCTATGTAATTGCCAGCCATGTAAACGCTGCCAAACGAATCAACCAGCCCAGGGTGCAGGGCGGCCAGCTCTTTTGCGCTCATGTCTGGGTGCAAGGCGACCTTGCCTTCGGCCATTGCTAATACGTCGTCAGCGTCTAGCGCACCGCCGCGCAACGAAGACAAGTCTGCCGCAGGCCTCCACCCTTGCACGTAAATGGGGAGATCATCTCCCATCTTTCCTTTCAACAGCCTGTAAAGCTCGGCAGGAGTGATAGAATCTCTGCCGACCATTATGTCTTGAATGGCTTTACCCACGTCTGTTCTTACCGGGCCAAACCCCGACCTTTCGACAATGGGCCTTCCTTGGTCATCTAGAGCCGTAGCAGACCAAGGCTCTTTCCCAGACGCTGCCAAGCCCTCAAGCTTTTCCGACTGTTTTTTGTCTTTATCAGCGCGAACCGACACTCCGAACTGCTCGTCTATCTTGCGTTGAAACCGAGCGAGCCTGTCGCCCGTAGCCCCTCGCCCTTTTACGTCCCCTTTAAGAGCCTGCTGAGCTGTCTCTGGGCTGTCTTTGATAACGTATTCCCATCGCTTTTTTGCAACAAGGAAGTCCTCCTCTTTAGCCTTTAAAATGCTTAATTTCTTCTCGGCGCTTGAGACTCCGTCTTGAACAGCCTTTTGCTTTGCAAGCCTCTTCTGCTCTCGCAAAGCCCCCAGGGCAAGCTCTACGTTGTAGGCTGCGGCGCTTGCCCCGCCGTCAGTGACTACGTTGTACTGGTTTTTTAACCGGGCAATAAGCTCATCTCTGCCTTTGGCGTTTAAGATCTTCCAGCCTTCTTCGTTTAATATTTTAAAGCCCGCTATAGCCTTGGCTTTCCCTTTCTTGATCTCTGGGCCTTTGCCTTTATTTTTTGATCGCTTGATTATTCGGTTAATCGCACTGGTAGTGCCTTCGCTTAACAAGACCTTTCCGTCTTTTCCTACTTCAGGAAGCATGGCGGCAATGTCGTTCGCGTACTTGTCACGCCCTTTGGGAGACGTGTCGTCTTTAATTTTTTTTACATCGGCCTTAGCCGCGCTAATCCCAGCCTCGCGTGTCTTCACTTCGGCTGCTATCTTGTTGTAGATGTCGGTTACTTCTTTTAGCTTCTCAGGGGCTACTTTGTTTATCTCGTCTCTTTTCTTTAAGAGGTAGTCCCACGCGCTAATGTCCCCTGCCGACTTTGGGACAGGCACTGTCTTGTTGATAGCGTTAATGATTCTCTCAGCATCATCCGAGCCAAGCACCTCGGCGGCCAACAAGTTTACGTCTGCGATCGAGTCGTAAACAGTTCCTCGAGCCCCTTCACCCATCCTTGTGACGCTTCTGGCGGCCTGGGTTGTGTGCCTAGATACTGGGTCGCTTAAGTCTATGCCGCTTAAAACCCTAAGGATTCTTGCGGCGTCTTGCCTCAGCACTGCTGGCTGACGAACCTGCGACTCATACCAAAGCTCTGTTATTATTTGGCTGGCATCAGCGCCTGGGGGGAGCTTTGGCAAATTCTCTTTGACTTTACTGGCTAGGCCTTGAAGCTCTGCCAGCTGCTCTTCATTTAAAAAAGCAGCAATGTCGTCTGGCACACGCTCGCCTTTAAGAGCAGACTCCATTGCTTTTTGGCGAACAAGTTGCGGGTTTTCTGCAAGCTCTTTGTTTCGCTTGGCAGCTTCTATTCTTTGACGCTCTTTCCTGGCTACGCGCTCGAGCTCAAGCTGTTCTGCCTTCCTTGCAGCAGTGGCGGCGTCAAGATCTCGCACACCCTGCTCTGCCTCAAGCTCTATTAACTTGCTAATCTCATCAGGAGAAAGCTCTTCGCCAAGAGGGCCTTGCCTTGTCCGGGCTGACAATATCTTTTCTGCGTCTTCTACTGACTGTCGCTGCTCTGAAAGCGGAGGCTCGTATCCGCTTGCCCTTTCAGAAACGGTTCTCTCATTGCCATCAAAAAGACCCGCCTGAGACGGCTCCTGAGAGCCGGGCAATACAGGCCGCTCTGCCTCAGGAGTCTTTCTGTATCTAACCAGAAGCTCTCGCGCTTGCTCGGGTGTAAGGGGCGGCAGTTCGCTTGCTTCGCGGCGACGTCCGTGCTCTAGCAAAAAGGCAGTCTCATCGCTGCTAATAACGCTGAAGTCTGTGTCGGGGTCTTTAACTATTGCGCCTTCAGATGCTTCCTGAGCCGCCCTTTGGTAGTCGTCGAGGTAGGCTCCGACGTTGGCGTTGTGCGATGCTGTGGAGTCTCCAAACGCCTTTAGCAAAGCCAGCCTTACCCCAGGCCTTTTGTTGTCTAAGCCAACAGTCACGGCTTTTTGAAACTTATTGCTTAGGTACTGGATGCCCTTGGCTAGCCTGCTGTTAGGGTCAAGCGTGTGATACATCGCCTTGCCTAGCCCTACTGCGTTCATTAACGCAATAGCCGGGTTGGCTCGTATAGACTCAATAGGCCTTTCAGCAAAAACAACAAGGTCTGCTACAGAACCCACTCCCATCTCTTCGCCAAAAGCGGACCCCCTTTCCCAAGACTCCGCAATGACTTCATCTATAGTGACTGCGTTTCTAGTTTTTTCAGAGCTGTTAAGTCCAAGTATCTCTTTCCCGGCAACGGCAAAAATGTCTCCGATTAAGTCAAAGTCGTTGGCAAAATTCGACAAAACGGCAGGCCCCATTAGCTGAGTCACCTGATCGTTTCTTTGCTTCATTGACTTTGCAAAGCCTAGCCCTAGCTCTTGGCTTTTTGACGCAAACTTGTCCCGCCATGTCGGGCCGTCTTGCTTGCTCTCCTCTCCCAGCACATGGTCTAGAAGTGCGTCTTTTGTCTCCCCTACAGCGGCAGACACAACGTACCCCCCAAGGCCCGCAAGGCCTTCTAGGGTCCCCCTAATAAGGCTGGTGGCAGCGGCTGGTATTTTGGTCACTAGCTCCGTAGGAGCCCGCAGAGCCTCGTGAAAAAGCATCTCTTCAGGGCTGTAGTCTACCTCTCTTCTTTTTGTTGCTAACTGCCTGCCTGCAAGAACTTCTGATTTAATTTGCTCTTCAGGGCTTAGAACCCTCATTGCGTATGGGTCTATTGGCCCAGTATCTCCAGCCCATAAGTCTGATGCGACAGCGCCTTGCGTTAAGTCTCTAGTAGCTCGAGATATAGGCGCTTGGCGGCTTAGCTTTGCTTTCTGCTGGTAGTTTGAATATCCGCTTTCAAACTCCGTTTCAGACGGCATGTACCTGTCACGCCGTTGGTTTTTTCTGATTTCTCCAGCACCTTCTTTTTTAAGATCTCTGCCAGACCACCATTGGAACGGCGCATATTCGTCTCCTGGCTCAAAGGCAATCTCTGCCCCTGTCCTTCCTGCCTCTTTGTCTTTAGCCAAAAGGGCTGCGCCGGGCTCCAACCCCGTGGAGCTAAGGTCTGAGCTTTCAATTTTGTTGTGCCACGACTGGATTATTAGCCCAGGCACTTTATCGCCGTACTCCTCCTTTATCTTTCGAGCCCTAAACTTAGCCCGCCCTATTGCCGTGTCTTCAGACTCGGCGCCAGGAAGAAGGTCGATGTCATCAAATCTGTTTTGAATGTACGCAGGCACCGAAACGTCAGGCTGGCCCAAGAAAAACAAGTCCTCTTCGCTAGGATCAATGACTGGCTTTCCGTCTTCGTCAACACTACTAAAAACCAACCTTGGCTGAGCCGGAGCGCCTGTTTCGTCAGCACTCTCAATAAGCTTTGCCTTTGTCTTTAAAGGCTTTCCGTCAAGGCCTACAAGGTTAACGGGAACGTCTCTTTCAACAGACGTCTTTCTCCCCGACGATGGTATTGCAAGCGCAGACACCACACCTTGCCGCCTAAGCTTTTCCCGCACTAATGGATCAGCCGCAGAATACGGGTCAACTCCTGACCTTTCCCACACCCAAGAAGGAACAGCCTCAGTCGGAGCAACAAGCTGACGCTGATAATCTTCAGCCTGCCTCTCTATTGCAAGCTGCTGAATCGGCAAACTTCTTAGACGCTCCTCTACTGGAGCCTTTCTGCTAAAATCTTCCCTAGTCTCAATCGGGTCGCTAGGGTCTGAGTAAGGCCTATCTCTTTTGTAATCATGATAAGAATACCGGCCCTTTTGGCGCTGCTGGCGTTGCAGGCTTTGAGAAGCCGCCGGGCTCAGCCCCCCTGCTTTTACAGCGGCATCTTGAAGCTGCCTGTATCTAGCGTCAGCTTGCTGTATTGGGACCTCTTCCCCCGTGTACCTTAAAGTCATGCCTTCAGGGCCTGTAGGCACGGTCATCCCTTCGCTCTCTCGATACCTTGCAGTGGTCTGCAACACTTCAGACAAGGGTTTGTGCTTGTTCGCAAGCACCTCATCCCAGGTCATCCCTAGCTGAGACTCTATCCCTTTTATAAACCGACCGTCGCGATCATCAGAAGTCTCCCCCTCTCGCAAAGGCTCAGACCTTATTCTGTCTCGCTGCTTTATTGCGTAATCTTTTAGAGTCTGCTCTGCCACCTTGCAGCTCCTTTATTGGTCTAGCGCATCGGCTCTACTGGTCCCGGTTTCTCCAGTCGCTGGGGTCTTGGCCTCTCCGGGTTTTTGAGTTTTAGGCCTTGGGAGATTTTTGAGCTCTTCAGTGTGCTTGGCTCTTAAATCTTCAAGCCTTGCCACAGCGTTACCGAGTTTTCTTTTTGCTTTTGCCGCTTTGGCTTTCAATGCGTCGCTGTATTCGTTTTTATCCACTGCTAAAAGTGCATCCCTAAGACTCTTTGCAGCCCTAGAGACCTCTTCCTTTAGGCTCTCTTCATTTCCTGTCTGTGTCGCGGTGAGGCGTTTAAGATCGTCTGCACTGCGCTTAAAGCTCAAAGCGTTGTTAGCATTTGTTATTGCTAGCTCAAGGCGGCTTCTTGAAAGCTCTACCCCCTGGCCTGCCTTGGCGCTAGAGCGCCAGTCTCTCTCTGCTCTGCTGTTTCTAAACTTTAAGGCGTTTATATTAGCAAGGCCAAATTCGCTGGACTCTGCTGAGTCTGGATCTGGAACTGCTTCTCCGCTTACAGTTGTGTAGCCCTCGTCATGAGCTTCTTGCCACGGAACTCGCTTCTTTATTGGCTTGCCGGATTTGTCCCTGCCTACCACGACTACAATGTCTGGGTGGCCTCCCGATCCCTTTCCTCGCCTGCCTGTTCCACCTGTTCCAGAAGCTTTTTTGGGCTCCTTTATTGGAGTCATTCTGATCTGCTTAAACAGCTCTTTGTCTACCTTCACAAACGACTCAGCTATTTGTTTAATCTGAGCAATGCGATCCTTGGTGCTGATGCCTTTTGTGCCACCTACAATCTTCATCAGAACGCCAAGAGTCTTCTCCTCTCCACGCTCACGAGCACCGCTAAGACCTCTAATGCCAGTCGTTAGCTTTGCGACCTCACCGCCCCTTCGCACAAGAGCCTTAATCTGCTCCTCGTTTAGTCCAGGGTTCTTCATCGCAAACGCAGCAATGTCGCTAAGGCTTCTAAACTCCCTCATTTGAGGCAGTTCAACGGGACGCCTGTTTTGTGCGCTTAACTGATCATGCAACTCTTCCGCTGCCTTGTAAGCAGTCTTCCAAGGGATCCCGCCGTGAGGGCTCCCGGTGGCTATCAAGTTTGCCCAAGCCCTCCCGATCAACTCATTGTTAAAGCTCATGAGCAAAAGGTTGTGATCTTCAATCTTGCCCGACTCCCTAAACTTCTTAGTTAAAGAGTCTCTCATCCTCTTGCCCACACCGTTAATAGCTCTTTTAGCAGCAGTAACTCTAGCCGCCCCGGTTGCTTCAGCAGGCATTACTGGGCTTAGTACGTTAACGACCCCGGCGACAACAGGGTCTACCTGCTCTTCTGCTAAGGCTTGAGGAGCTTGAGGCCCTCTAAGCTGCAACTGGCCTTCCATTAACGAAGACTGACTACCAAGCCCTGGCGTTAACACTGGCGGCCTTGGCTGCAACACTCCAGTCTCCTTGTCCCTAATCATAGGTTCTGGAAGAGCTAAGTCGTTTACTGAAACCTCTGACGGCCTTGAGCCATAAGGCCTGCCCTCAAATTCTCTCATAAGGCTCATTTGAGGCGCCGTGCCTCCTTGAAGTCCAACTCCTCCTTGCCTTAGCATTGGGCTTGTCTCTGCATCTCCAAGCGAAGGCTCTTCAAGCTGCGGCGCTTGCCGCTGCCGCTGGGCCTCCTCTCTTTTCTGCATAGCCTTTTGAGCTATTTCTTCAGGGTCCATATCGCGTGATGCGTTGTAGATTTCATTGGTGATGTAAGACACCAATGGGTTGTCTACAACCTTGCCGACCAGATCTACAGCTCGAGTAGCATCCGTTAACCAGTTGCTTTGCTGCTTTTGTGGACGACGGTACGCTTGGACGTATTGAGGCTTAGCCGCCTTGAACGCGCCACCTGATGGGAAAATTACCCTGGCCATCTACTACCCTCCGGCTTCTTCTTCATTGTCTTAATCCGAGTAGCTAAAAGCGTTCCTTCCACGCTCCTGGGCTTCTTCTAGGCGTCTCTCGCGATCAGCCATGTCTGCCGCGCTAATCCCTGGCGCATTTTCTGGAACTGGCACGCCAAGACGCTCTAGCTCTGCGGTGACCATTGGGTCGTGGCCTTGGTCGTAAGCCTCTTGAATCCATCGCTTACGCATTGGGTGGCCTTCGGGGTAGTTCATGGCCTCGCTTACAAACGCAACGGCAATCTGCTTTCCGTCACCGCCTAGGTTGGCCATCATGGTGTTTCGCATGTCTGCGGTCGCAGCCCACTGGGAATTAATAAAGTCTAGTTCTGTGCCCATTTGTGACAGCATCATGGCGTAATTTGCGTGAGCCCCAGCCTCTTGCGCCCTAGCGTCAGCAGCCGCCATGTTGGCCTCAGCCATGCGGTCGCCCATAGCCGCCTCAAACGCAGCCCTTTGTGCCCCACCAGCGGCGCCTATGCCTGCCATAGCCGCGATAGACCCGCCGCCCACAGGGCCTGCTCCCGCCGAGCCAATGCCTTGACGCCAAGACTCTCCCGCTCCGCGAGTCACAAGCCCTCTTCCAAGATCTGCCGTCCGACCTAAGCCCTGGACCCTTTGCTCGGCAGCTCGCGTAATGTCTCCGTACCCGCTGACAATCCCTTGGCCGGCTTTTCGCCCGTAATCCCGAACCGCTAATTGCTGTTCAAAGTCACCAAGCGCGTCGTACTCGTCCTGGTCAAACCCCAAATTGTACTTGTTCAAAGAGTTGCTGTCGCCCGCCATTGCTACCTCCCAGCCGTTTCAGACAAATGCTTTTTGCCAATCAAATAAACCCAGCACCCGCCGTATCCAACGTAGATTTCACCCGCTCTAGCCGCGTCATCAAGAACTGTGTTTGCATGGGATACGTGGCACCTAACTTCTAGATGAGTCTCTCTTCCGTAAATGGCGGAATCGCTTCCGTCGAACATAGGCGTTCGCATACTAGCTATAGTTGCCGTTTCAGAGCCTGGCGAAATGCTAGTCATCGTAAAAGCAGAGGACGTCTCCTGAGTGCCTCGAGAGGCCCACACTGGATAGCCTTGCGAAAAATACCCAGTGCCGCTGCTTCCGACTAGCGGTATGCTGTGAAGCTCCCAATCCCAAGTCGCCTTGCCAAACGTGCCCTCCCAAACAGCTCTTTGCGCGCTGTCTAAATTTGCTTTTACGCGGTCTATTAGCGTGTTGTTCCATATGCCTGAGCCTGGAGACGTGCTTAGGTTTTGGGGGGACTCCAAATCTAAAGACGCTATGTTTTGATAACCATACCCGTCAGACCTTAGGCCGTAGAATAAGTTGACTCCGACTTGCGCTTTGAATTGCGCTGAAGCCACTTTGTTTGCTTCAACGGACGTTCCGTATTGGTCTGCTGGCAAAAACGCTGACCAGTTCCACGCCAGTATTGCGTGATGGATTACAAACGGAAACGACAAAATGTCCCAATTTCTGTCTGCTATTATTTGGGTCCCTGCGGCTCCTGCTGCGTCAACCCACGGCTCTGACACGGGGATTGTGGAACCGCCTATGCCGCCGAACCTTCTCCCCGCAAACAAAGGTATTGCGCGCACCTCATAAGAAGCGTCGTGAAGTATTTCCCTTATTGGAGGTGGCTCTGCGGCTTGAGTGTAACCGCCTGACAGGCCTTGCCTTATTCGCTGGTCAACAGCCAGCATCGCCGTGTTAACCCCGTCTCCAGAATTAGCCTGCACCTGAGTCCCCACCGCAGGCTCTGTCAAGGCCACAGGAGACAAGAGCCCAGGCTTGGTGGGCATGTTTTGCACCGCATACGTGCCGGCGTTCCAGACATCGCGTTGCGTTAATGGCATGCTCATTAGCATCGATATTTCTACGCCAACCAGGGCCACGTTTCCGGCAAAGCCCTCAACGAAGGAATCGTTATTAAGCCCTTGGCAAAATAATTGAAACGCATACGTCTTATAGGGGGATATCTGTACCGACATCCCGCCCTGAACAATAGGGTTAGCCCGTGCAGTTCCAGCAAACACTTCCGGCGGCAGAAAAAGGTTCCATACTTCACGCTCTATTTCATGGTCTTCATCTTGAACTGTTTGAGGATAATTCTCTGACCAAAACGTCTGAGTCTTTTCCCCTAGTGCTAGCCTTATTTCGTAAGACGTAATCTTGTCGTAATCTAAAAACCCGGCTGAAAATTGGGAACCTGCTAGCGCGTTAGACTGCCCTGAGTCATTCCAGAACTGGTCTAATATTGCCGCCGGTTCGCCGCGCTGGTCAAAGCCAAACGACACCTCCTCTAGGCGGTACATTAAATCGCCTGAAGGAATGCTGTAATAATTAGACGCATCCCCTCGGGAGAAGCTGAACTCTGGCTGCAACGGGGGCAGAGTAAAAGGTATTGAGTAAGGCCTAAGGGGCGATGAGTCGGCGCTGTTAAACCGAATAAAGTCTGAGGCTATATAGGGGATAGACAGGTTCACCCTGAAGACACCCCTGGGTCGGCTCATTTGGTCTTTGACAATGTTGCCTGCGCCTATCTCTGCTGAAATTCCCTGTAGGCCTTTTTTTGGGCTAGCAGAAGAGTCTCCCCAGACATGCTTAGGGGTAAGCTTGCTTCCTCGCGCCAACTTGTCTCGGTCAACCTTGCTCATCCTCTTACCTCTTCAAGGATTGTCATCGAGCGCCAAAACTGCTGGCTGTATATCGAGCCAGGCCACGGCTGGTCTCTAGAGCCTTGATAGGCCTCCTTAAACCAGTTGAATGTTGTTCCCAGCCCAACCGTGTCAGCTCGAGCCGCTGCTGCTGAATACCCATACTCCGACGAAGACCATTGCGGGACAACTACGGACAGCCTAACCCTGGCGCCTGCGGGCACTGGTATGACGCACTCAACAGGCTCCCACACTCCAAAGTAAGGCTGGAAATTGCTACCAACGGCGTCTCCGGGGAAACTTGCAGGTGCGCCCTTAGGCCATAACGCAGCGGAAGTTTTCTCACGCTTAATTGCGGTCACACTGCTTTTCTGCACCTCAAACCGATGCCTTGCTATTTCAACAGCATTCAAAGCTCGATCGTCAGAATCGCCCAGCGGCGAATCTACATGCAGAACCATTGACACATCTTTAACAGACTTTGTGGCCTCAGCCCCTGGCGGGTACGACACGCCTGCTGGCCACTCATACTTCTGGTTGTATCCGGCGCTTTTTACTGGAGACTCTCCTTCAGACACCATCATCAAGTCGAGGCGCCAGATAATCACAGGCCTTGCAAATTGCCACGAGCCTTCCCATATCCAATGCGTGCCCGCAGTTGGAGACCCCGCTGTAACGGGCTGGTTCTCGTCATTGAGTATTCCAGGCACAGCGTACCCCTTAACTCGCTGCCTGTTTTGGAAAGTAGCAGACGCAGAGTTCGCTGCGGCGAACGCCGTTGAGTTAAGCGATGGCAGGAACGGGAAGGGGTGCTGCTGCTTAAGCGCCGCCCCGCTGCCATCCGTGTAGTCGCTAAATATTTGAGGGCAGTACCCGGCAGTAAAGTGGGACTCCACAAGCCTTCTCTTTAGGTCTCCTATTGGTATGTGATTAAAATGGCTTGATATTTGGCCCATTGCCAGATCTAGGCGGTTGCCATCAATCGTGCATTTAGAGTCAAATTGCTCGTCAGTAATTCTGCGTGGGCCACCGCTATATGCCATTAGAACGACCCCAGTACTGTGCCGCCAAACGCTGACCCGTAGGTGCGCTGGCATCCAATTACATAGCCATCAGTGGCAACGCCACTTGCAAGCCTAATGATGTCTGCGCCTGTCTTTCGTGAGCCTGTAAACAAGCAGCCTATAAATATTACGTTAGCGCCAGTATTGACCGACACCGTCTGGTCAGGCTCAGTCGCCATTCTTTTAAACGTGCAGTTAATGAACCTTGTGACGCCTTCATGCACGACAACCAGATCATTCTCGTTTTCTGAACTGCCAACAAAGTCTGCTCCAATTATCTCTGATGACTCATGTATGTTGACTTGCTTTGTGAACCTGACGCCTGGCGCAATGCACCTAATACGAGTAAACGGCTTCTCAAGCTTAAAGCCGCCATAATCAGCAGGCGACAGCGCAAAAGCGTTAAACCTGTTCTTTGTTTCTTTGACAGGGTCTCCAGCGTTTAGCACTCCAAGCGAGGACATTAAATCTTGCCATGTGTCTAGCGTGTCTGCGTTGTACTGCTCTTCTTTTCCGAGATCGGCCCCTCGCAATATTCTGTTTAACGTAGGCCTTGTGTCTGGGCGCTGGTTCATTATGACGTCCTCTTTCTACGCATAGGGCCAGAACGACCATGCTCTCGGATAAGAAGCCTTAAGGAATCAAAAACTAGCCTCACACCTCTTTGCTGAGCGTGGCCAAAGATCATTGACGAAAGCGACGAGCCCTTTAGAAACTCGCTAGTGCGCTTTTCAAACACTTCCTCGTCGCCTATCAGCACGTTGCCAGTCAACTTGGTTGCCGGGTCAGCCCACACTATTTCAGCCCCGCCATCAAAAATAGCGTACAGCATTTGCTGAGACCCCCCAGACAAATGGGCAACCCGTGTTTGAATTGTCGCCTGATTGATCATTCTCTCTATTGCCTCAAACACAAACTTATCTGTCGCGTCTTCAGCTTTCCCAGAATAGTCAATTATCTGAGACGAGTACTCCTTAAGGTCAGCTGAGCTCAAGGTGTTTAAAAGGCCTGGACCCCACGTTGGATAAAGGTTGTGGGCGGCATCGCCCCCGTGGCTTAGCGTGCGTATTGCCAGCCCCCTTAAAAGCCCCCTGTCTCCACTGCTAAGTCCTATCGACGGAGTCTTGTAGCACCAATCAACAGCCTGCGCCTTCCCTTGCGGAACAGCGGCTGGCAACGAGGGCACCGTCAAGGGCGACGTATTCCATTCTCGCCACAGCATCCCTGTCGTCAGTACTGACGTAGAGTCATTGTATAAAGTTCCGACAGTTGCAACTCCAGTAGCTGAAGACCAAGCAATCCCTGATGTGGCGTCAGCAGTCTTCCGATGCATTGGTATCCACATCATTAAATTCGGGCGCATGGCCGCTACGTTTAGCCTCAACACGGCGCCGCCACCGCCCGTATCCCACGGCGTCCATGACCCAACCGTCCCAGAAGCAGGAGCTTTTGTTGCGTCAAAAGATATTTCAATCTTGCTACCATCTCGGTCGGCAGGGACCCCTGTCGTACAAACCGTGCGCGGCGAGGCGGCGGCCCCCATGCCTGGGTGGTACCCGCATTCCGACGCCAGCCTTTCCGAGGGCATCAAGACTCTAAGTCGGGCACTCGTAGAGTCT
>Ga0209348_1000416_pt1 | contig 22883 bp, 16 predicted proteins | sample ETNvirenome_2_30_FD_184065 | JGI IMG/M metagenome (GOLD analysis project Ga0209348, IMG submission 184065) | Marine viral communities from the Pacific Ocean - ETNP_2_30 (SPAdes) (version 2) | ecosystem: Environmental > Aquatic > Marine > Oceanic | place: Pacific Ocean | collected 2013-06-22
AAGGATCCTGCGAATCCTGAGAACGAAGGTAAAGTATTTCTATACAAGTATGGAAAGAAAATCTTTGACAAACTTACTGCAGCAATGCAACCTGAGTTTGAGGACGAAGAAGCAATCGATCCATTCGATTTCTGGCAGGGTGCTAACTTTAAGTTGAAAGCAAAGAACGTAGCAGGATACAGAAACTATGATAGTTCTGAATTCACTACTCAAACACCATTACTTGATGATGACGATGCTCTTGAAGCACTATGGAAAAAAGAATTTTCACTTGCTGAGTTCGTTGCTACTGATCAATTTAAGTCTTATGAAGACTTAAAGACAAGACTCAACTATGTTCTTGGTAATGTATCTACTGCTCGTCCAGAAGTAGAGAGTTTTGATGAAGAAGATAGTGATCGTGGTTCAGCAGAAGAATTAGTAACAGCAACTGCTGCCAAAGCAAATGATTCTCTTGAAGATGATGATGCCTTATCTTACTTCCAAAAACTTGCAGAGGAATAATTAGGGTATAGTTACTCTTGTATTTTCTGTTTTAATTAATCTTTGATTTACAAATTGAGATGATTCTTTATAGATCATCTCATTTTTCATGTCATCTAAAAATTGACCCAAGTAAGTTGGTTTAAGGACATATATTGTTCTTTTCTTTTCATTTTCATCAACTTCATACTCATAATTAGTGATACCTCTTACAGTTTCTGTGGCAGAAGTAGTGATTGGTGTTGAATCAAAATAACTTACTGTAAAATTTGAGTCTACAACCTTTCCTGCAGGTAGAATTAATTTACTATCTGAATCTCTTATTTCTTTTGTGACAAAATGATGAACACTATTTACATTTTCTAAACCATATTTTTGAACCACATATTCATAAAGTTCTTTGTTCGTAATTGGCCATTGATCTCTTACATTTGTAATGTTTGCAGTTAAGAGAACTACATAATCATATTCTGATTCTCCGTACAATTCCTCTGCAACAGTATCAGGTCTTGTTCCATCTACTATTTGATACTTATTAAAAACAGTAAACACATTTTGTAAATCATCACGGACTTTCATTCTACGAAAAATATTTTTCGCAAACACATATGATGAGTCTGATAATCTATCAGAGAATGGTGATTGATATTGTAAATTTGGTAGTTCTGAAAAATAACCCATTAGTATCCAACTCCTATTGTTCCATCTCCAGTATCATAATCTTCATTGTATATTGGATTTATTTCTTGTAAAGATATAATCATTTTCATATTGACAGGAGTTGTATCTTCATAAGTTGCATAAGTACCTGCATTACTATAGTTCATGTCTATTTTTTTCATTGCCATTGGAAAGAATGAATTTAAATATGCATGTTTTTTGCCACCAGTTTTATAGCATAATTTAAATATATTTGGACTGCTCAAAAATAAACCACCAGCATTATTCGCACCATTTTTCTTTCCACTCATATTTTGTTTGAAAAGTCTTATTATCTGTTTGATAGTATTAGATTCAGTGACATCTCTTGGTGTTAAAGTAAATTCAAAATTAAATTGTCTTAATTCAACACCTTTAAACAATAGTTCTAAATTATTGTTTAATACTTGACCTGTAGTTCTGGTTACTATCTCTTGTGGATTTACATTAGCCCCAAGGATATTAGCTGCCTGACCTGCAAAAAATGAAGAGGCAGCATCCTGTGAAACTCCTCCCTCTTTGAATAATTGAGATACAGCGTTTGATCCTCCTTTCAATAATTTATTAGCACCCCCAGCCAGTGTATCAGATTGTATACCTGCCATACCTGCAGCTATACCTGCAGCTGCGAAACCATTTAATTCTCTCTCTCCCCAGGCAACTCCTCTATTATCCATAACACTTTGAGGAATTGGTAATAGAACCGTACCTATTACTTTTTCATTATTAGAACTATAATTATCAGAACTTCTTTTTACACTAAAAACACTATTAGATGATGAGTACTGTGTTCTACTATCCTCAGTCGATCTGGTGGGTTGACTGAAATCAAAATTACTTGGATTTCCAGTAGGAACGTATTCTACAACCTTTATTTCTAAGTAGTCGGTATTATCTGTGATTTGTGCATTTGGATATCTCAAAGATACGGATGGTTTTTTTCTTCCACCACTAGCTCTGGCAGCTGCATCTAGTTCTTCCTGTTTATAATTAGCTCCTAAATTAGACAATCCTTTATTAACTCTTCCATTAAATACACTACCTCTTTCTTTGGTTGGATTACCTTGTCCACCACCACGACCACCTTGGGATCTTGGTATATAACCACCAGTATCTCTATTTTTTACTCCACTACCTCTAACTCCTCTAACCATAATCGACCTACTTTTTTAACTATTTAGTAAGAATTTCCCAAAAGGTATCTCTCTTACGTCTGCCAACTCATCTGGATATATTTCATAAAGGTTTCCTGCAACCTCTGTCCATGTATATTGACGATATCCACCCATGTGTAAGTTAATACCACGAAATCCCCATCGGAAGATATCAGTGACTGCAACAAGGGGATTTTGATCATATCTTAGATTTGGTGTTTTTGGATTATAAACAAATATATAATACTTACCAACGTCTGGAACTGGAGTGCTAGAGTCAGTAACTGCTTCCATTAAATTAACCATCAAATCATCTGCATCCTCCGTGCCGATGATATCACCAACAACACCTCTTATGCGATTACTATTATCATCGGTTGGATAACTATTCATTTGATGCCGAGTTCTTTTTCTGTAATTATCTTAAATTCCCATAATCTATCTTTACAAAATTCTTTTGCAGCTTTCCATTTTGCTTGATTTCGAACATACTCACGCACTTCATAGATATAACCTTTTGTTTTCCTTTTTTTAACTTTGGGTTCTATCGTCTGCTTTGCTGGTTTGACTTCGATAATGTATTTTTTGATTTTATTATTACTTTCTCTTACTTTTATGTAAAAATCTGGAAAGTATCGATGTACTTTATTATCGAGTGGTGATCTATATGGTAGTGCTATCTCCTCACTACCCCATTCTAAAATATTTGTATTTGTGTCACAATAAACCATGAATTTTCTTTCCCACAAAGATCTGTAAATGATGTTTGTGTGATCACCTTTATACTTTTTTGGATATGAAGGTTGATATTTACCCTTATATGACATACATAAATATAAATATACAAACTATTTAGTTTAATGATAACAAAGAGAAAAATAACTGATTACATAGGGATAGTTGCAAATACTGCACAAACATCTCATTATGAATTATCTTTTGATGGATTATCTGAGGGATTAAGAAGATTTTTGAGTAGTAAGAATGTTGATCGTGCTTTTGTATTAAGAAATGCAGGTTTACTATGTAGTAGTGCCTCTTTACCCGGAAGTCAATTGGCAACGACAGAGACCAGAGGTAATTTTATGGGTGTGATTGAACCCATGGTGCATAGTAGGATATTTACAACAATTAATCTTGATTTTTATGTAGATAAACAATATAAAATGATGAAGTTTATTGAGCATTGGATGGACTACATATCAAATGGATCAGAAAATTCAGGTGTTACGAAAGAACAGGATGGATATTACTATCGAATGAGATATCCAAAGGATGCAGGAAATGGATATAAATGTGATAAAATAAAACTTATAAAGTTTGATCGTGATTATAAAGATTCAATAGAGTACACATTTTATGAGATGTTCCCTAGAAACTTCTCATCTGTTCCTGTCCAATATGGATCATCTGATACTTTAAAAATGAGTGTAGAGTTTGCCTATACCAGATACATCTGTGGAAAGAGTTCAAGTCTAAGTAGACAGTTTGGAAACAATGAAAACTTCACTTCATCTTTACTTCGATTACTCACATAAATAAAATACATTTGATATTATTATGCCATTACCTAAAATAAAAACACCGACTTATGAATTGGTTCTTCCGTCAACCGGAAAAAAAATAAGATACAGACCATTCCTTGTCAAAGAGGAAAAAATACTTATTATTGCATTAGAATCTGAGGATATAAAACAAATTACCAATGCGATTAAAGATGTAATCGGTGGTTGCATCTTAACACGAGGTGTAAAAGTAGATCAATTATCAACTTTTGACATGGAGTATTTGTTCTTAAACATAAGAGGAAAATCAGTTGGAGAGGATGTTGAAGTATTAGTAACATGCCCTGATGATAACAAAACTAAGGTTTCTGTTGTAATACCTCTTGATGATATAGAAATAGTAAAAGATCCCAAACACACTAAGGATATCAAATTGGATGATGATTTGAAAATGAGAATGAAGTATCCATCTCTCTCACAATTTATTAATTCAAACTTTAATCCAAATGAAGTGGGATTAAAGGAATCATTTGATTTAATCACATCATGTATTGATCAAGTATATAATGAAGAAGAATCATGGAGTGCATCCGATTGTTCAAAAAAAGAACTTACTGACTTTATCGAACAATTAAACTCTCAACAATTTAAAGAAGTTGAAAATTTCTTTGATTCTATGCCTAAATTGTCATATACAGTAAAAGTACTTAACCCAAAGACAAAGGTAAAAAATGAAATAACTCTGGAGGGATTATCAGATTTTTTCGAGTAGGTATGGCTCATACAAGTCTTGAGTCATACTATAAGTTAAATTTTGCCTTGATGCAGCATCATAAATATTCAATAACTGAACTTGAAAATATGATTCCTTGGGAAAAGGAAATTTATATTTCATTATTACAACAGTATATTGAAGAGGAAAATTTAAAACGTCAACAGAAAGGAAGTGGCATCTAAAGTTTCAAAAGATAAATTATTTAACATTCAAAGTAATCCAAATTTGGATGCTGCGGATACTGGTGTTGATCCAAAGACAGGAAAATATTTGTCAAAAAAAGAAAGAAGAGCAATATTTAAACAAAGAAAAATAAATGTAAGTAAAGTATTTGGTAAACGTGATGAATCATCAAGATTTGGATCTCTGGTAAAATTTAATCCTGACGATGTAGAGAATCAAACAGTTAGTGATAATGCTGAGAGTATTTCTGATATTGAAGAGTATATTGCTAAACAAACCCAAAGTATTGAAAAACTTAAAAATTTTATTGTTGATAATGAAAAATTAGATAGAAAAAATGCCTTAGAAGAACAGAAAGAAAAAACTAAATTAGATGAAAAAAGAAAATTAGATAAAAAGGAGTTATTACTGGAAGCAGGGGATGAACCAGATAAACAAGTTGAAGAAGAAAAACCACAAACTGAAAGATTTAAAAAAGTAAAAGGATTTTTAGGAAAATTAAAAGATGCTTTTACTACCTTATTTGCAGGTTGGTTGACTGATAAAGGAATACAAGCGTTTAGAGCCTTCCAAGAAGGTAATATGGAGAAGTTAAGGAGCATAGCAAAGAATGTGGCAGTTGCATTAGGAGTGGTTGGTGGAGTTTTGTTATTAGCTAAAGGAGGAATTTTTAAAATTGGAAAATTATTTAAAATTGTCTCGAAAGTATTTAAAAAAGGTCTTAAATTTTTGTTTAAATCATTAAAATCAGCAGGAAAAATGTTGACAAAAATGGGAGGTCAAATAGCAAAATTAGGAAAACAAATATTAAAACTGGGTAAAAATATAGCATCAAATGCCTTAAAATTAGCAAAAAATGTGGTAGGGAAGGGAAAAAATATTGTAAAAAATGTGGTAGGAAAGGGAAAAAATATTGCAAAAAATATTGTAGGAAAGGGAAAAAATGTAAGTAAATCATTACTTAAAACTGGAAGTAAAAATGTAGCAAAAGGTGCTGCTAAAAAAGGAACAGCAAAATTAATCGCAAAGAAAATACCTTTAGTTGGTTTAGTTTTAGGAACTGCATTTGCAATTGACAGAGCAAGAAAAGGTGATTTACTTGGAGCAGGTATTGAACTAATTTCAGGTGTTGCATCAACTGTGCCTGGTGTTGGTACAGCAATATCAACTGCAGCTGATGTGGCAAATATCGCAAGGGATGTTAAAAAATCCACCACTGGTGAAGGTGAAGAAACTTCAAAAATAGATTCAAAAATTACAACAAATGCAACAAAAGTAAATCAAAAAAATGAGAAAATATATGATTATGGAGCACCTGAAGATGAAGTAGTGGTAGTTGATGGATCACAAGATCAAAATGCAGGTGGAAGTCAAACAATGGCTTCACCTGATTATGGTGCCATCGAAGAAGAAATAGTTAATTTTGATTCAGAAGATAGTAGTAATATGTATCTAATGGGAACTCAATCGGAGTTTAACATATTTTGAAACAGTCAGTGATGAAAATTGGTAAGTCGATGTTTTCCAAAACTGGAAATTTAATTTCGGGTGTAAAAAAATCAATTCAAAAATCTAAAACGATTAAAAAAGGAACATCTAAAATAAAATCTGTTTTTGAAAAGAAAAGATTAGAGAAACAAAAAAGAAATCAAAAAGAACAAAATTTAGAGAATAAAGATAATCCCACAATACCACAAAAAAATAGAAAAATTGAACCAAAGAAATTTGGATCAAATATTATGTCAGCAATAAAAAAATTATTATTAGGTTGGTTAGTTATCAACATACCAAAAATTATTGAGTCAATTAAGGTAATTATTGATAAGATAAAAGAATTTGTTGACTTTATTAAAAATATAATACCTAATATTAAAAAATTTATCGGTAATTTATTTAAACCGTTTAAAAAACTTGATGATGATGTAGTGAATTTAGATTTAAAGTCAGGTGAAGAACAAGTAAAACAAGAAATAGATAATTTTGAAACTGAAACAAAAAATACAATTGGAGAATTTGATCCAGAGGAGAAAAAAAAGTTAGATGAAGAAGACAAAAAAGATAAACAGGAAGAAAAAAAAGATAAATTAATAACTTCATCATCAAGTTCTGCTGTTAAAGAATTTAAAGAAGACGATACTACAACATCAGATAGTATAAAAAGTGATCTAACAACAATTACCTTTGACGGAATGACATATCCTAAAGGACGTTCAGGTCTCGGTGGATTTATTCCTGGTGCTGGTGAAGGTGGTAGTACATATGGTCAGACTGAAAGTTTCGAATCAACAGATTCTAATCTATTAAATGAAGAAGGTGGATTAAACATAAGTTTAGAAAATTTTAAAGATAACACTCCTGACGCAAGTTCATTACAACAAGCAGATTCAAGAGAGGGAAATTTATCTGTGAATAATATAAGCAAAACATTAGAAATAGATAAATCAGTGGTAAATAATAAAAATATGACAACTGTAAATAATATAAATCAATTTAGAAAACAAAAAAGAAAAACTGTTGTGATTAATTCAAATAATCAAAATAATAATAATATGAGTAACAATATGATGCAAACAAAATCATCTTCAAATGTGGTAGTTGTAAAAGAAAAATCAAAAAAAATTGATGATCTTTTATTTTCAAAATTAGGAGATTTATAATGGCAGCAAAAGATCCAGCATCATATAAGGTTGTTGAAATTACATCAAACGATGGTAAGAACACTGTTGATCTAAGACTTGGTGTTGTTTCATTTGAGTTTTTTCAAAATATATTGTCTCCTGTTATAACAGCTAAAATGAGAGTAGCACTCACAGGAAACGTGATAAATGATCAAGGAGTTTATAATGGATTACCATTACGAGGTGGTGAAAAAGTAAAAATAAAAATTATTGAGCAAGTCAAAAATAGATCTGGAATAGATTTGGACTTGTATGTAACGAGTATATCTGATGTGATATCAAGTTCACAAAAAGAAACTTTTTTACTAACTTTATCTTCTAGAGAGGCAATAACAAATGAAATCTCAAGTGTCTCTAAAAAGTATATTGGTACAATTAAACAATCAGTTACATCGATACTTACAAATATTTTAGGTGTAAGTAAAAATAAAATTGATATTGATCCCACACAAAACAAATATTCTTTTATAGGAAATTTAAAAAAACCATTTAAAACATTAACATGGTTGGCAACAAAAGCAGTTCCTGAAGAATCACAAAACAATAGTACATCTGGATTTGTTTTCTTTCAAACAAAAAGTGGATTTAAATTTAAATCAATAGACAGTTTAATAAATCAGAAACCAAAGTCTAAATTTGTCTACTCCCAAGTTCAATATAATTCCACAACATTTAAACCAACACCAGATTTACCATCTTTGGATTTAAAAATGGAGAGTTATAAAATTGATAAAAATCAAGACATTATTCGTAAACTAAGATTAGGAGCATATTCAAGTAATAGATTGTTTTTTAATCCTAATGATTTTTCAGTTAGTGGTCAAGTTTTTAAAACAAAAAGTAAAAATACCCTTGGTGGTAAGAAAATTGAAGATATTCTACCTGAGGATGTGATTACAAAACCATCAAGAACTTTTACTCAAGTGTTAGATGTAGGAACAATTGAACCAGACGTATCTAAACAAGAAAATGCCGATCCTAAAAAATACCTTTCTCAATCTGTAAGTGGATATAATATTTTAACAACTCAAAAGGTAGAAATTTCTGTTCCGTGCAATACGGATTTAGATGCAGGTGATGTAATTGATTGTGTATTTTTAAAATCTTCTGTAAAGGAAAAAGGTGTTAAAGATGAAGAGATAAGTGGTAAATACTTAATACAAGCAATTGTTCATCATTTTGACCCAGAAAAATCTGTTTCATCAATGACACTAGCTAGGGATACTTTCGGGAGATAATATGTTACAAGATTCATTTTTTAAAACTAACTTTATAGGTCAAGATGGATTTACTTGGTGGGTAGGTAAAATCGCACCGATTGAATCTCAAGGAAAACAAGTAACTGGTGATGGATGGGGAAATAGATTTAAAGTTAGAATAATTGGATATCATCCTCGTGGTAAAAGTGAGTTAAAGGATGCTGATTTACCATGGGCAATTGCTCTTCTCCCTGCAACAGCAGGGACTGGTGCTGCGAATAAAGGTCAAAGTGTAAAATATCGTCCTGGTGATTCAGTCATAGGATTTTTTATTGATGGTAATAATGCACAAGTGCCTGTTATTATGGGAGCACTTGGAAGAACAAATGATGTTTCACAAGACGCACCAGACCCTGAAGATGGATTTGCTCCATCAACTGCATTTTCAAAAAATGTGCCTACGGGTGATGGAACGTTAGACAAAGGTGAATCAAATGAATCGAATAGAAATTCTTTAAAATCACCAGTTTTAAGAAAGCCAACTGGTGATGAAATAGGTGCATCTAAAGGTTTTGGATATGAGGAGGTTGCAGCAGATACATGTGATGACAGTATTTTTAATAGTATATCAAGTGTATTGACAAATTTATCTTCAAATATTTCAACCACGACAAATTTATTCGGTGATATTGCCTCTGCCACTCAAAGTATAGAAACAATATCAAATGGATTGGTAAACAATATGATGGGTAAATTATATTCAAATATGATACCAGGTTTATCATCAGGATTACAATCCTTATATGCCACAACATTTGCTGCAACAGGATCTGAATTAGCTGCTATTGCAGCACAAAAAGCAATGGTTGGTCCGATAAAAAATTTACAATCTGGTTTAGATTGTTTACCTGGTAAAATTCAATCAGGATTATCTTCTACGATACAAGGATTGTTAGGAAAGTTTTTAGCTGATTCAATGGTAGCTGGGGATTGTGTGGCAGAGCAATTTACAGGAGGTTTGTTAAATGAAATATCAAATCAAATTTCAAATGATTTATCAGGACCTTTAAGTGGATTAAGTAGTATTTTACCAGGAGCATTTAAAGTGCAGGATGCTCTATTAAGTTCTGCAGATACGTTTACTTCCATTGGTGGATTATTTGATTGTAATCAAAATAAATCAAAATGTGTTGGTAAAGTTAAAAAACAGAAAATAGGATCTGGTGCCATGCCGGTGCCCAATTTATTAAGCACGATAGGTAATATTACAGATGCATTTAATTCAGTATCCTCTGGAACTCCATCATTTCCAAATCCTGCATGTGCTGAACCCTCATTTTGTGATTCTCCAAGTATAACATTTTTTGGTGGTGACGGTGAGGGTGGATTAGGGAAACTTATATTGGGTGAATTTGTTGATAATACACCCGGTTTATCACAAGTCACTGCTGATGTGAGCAGAACTGCAAGTATTATTGGTGTTGAAATTACAGATCCGGGATCTAGTTATCTTGTTAAACCACCTCTAGTGAGTATTAGTGATCCTTGTGATTTGGGATATGGTGCTATCGCAAGAGCAAATATTGACTCAAACCCAAATTCATCAACATTTGGTCAAATTACATCAGTTGATATTATTTCTGAGGGTGAAAATTATCCTGTTGGAAATGATGCATCAGATGTTATATCATCAGATAACACACCAGTTGGTGTTGTTGATACTATCATCGCAAATTCAGGTTCAGGGTACGAAGACGCAACTGTAACTGATAGTAATGGATTAGAATATAATGTCACCATAGGTAATGGTAGAATTATCTCAGCTCAACCGATAAATAATATTGCGATTACTAATAAACCTAATATAGTAATAGAATCGTTAACGGGTAGTGGAGCACTCATCAAACCAATAATTAAAGAATTGTCAATTGATCCTCAAGGTGACATTGTTCAAATCATTGATTGTGTGGGACCTGAAACCAATTTTGTGGTTGGATTTATAAATGGTCAACCTTATTATGGGGATTATCATGTTATGCCAGATGGCACAAAAATGACCGGAGTATCTCACTCTACTGATGATAAAATAATTTATGACACACCACAAGAAAGTTTAAATACAGTATTAAATATGAATATGACAGCAACCACAAACGTGATAACGACTCCAACTGTGACAACTGACACTACACCTAGTGCGCCAATTATAGATAATACAACACCACCAAGCACACCACCACCAAGCACACCACCATCAAGTGATCCACCTTCAGGTGGTGGTGGATATGGAGGATACTAATGACTAGACCAAATGAAAACTGGGAGGGAAGGGAGTTTATTTCCCTCGGACCTAAATTTAGAATTGATACTGCAAATCCACAAATGGGTCTTGATGGTTCTGTGGTGTATATGCTATATGCAGTTACTGATAATAAAGAACAACATTTATGTGCCTTAAGTGAGGGTGGAACTTACCATATTCATAATGATGGTAAAATAGAAATTATAGGTGGTCTAAATCGACAGGCTGGTGAAGTTGATATTCAAATAAGTACAAAGAAGGGTGATATTACGATCACGGCAAATGAAAATGGTCAAGTTAGAATTAAAGGCAGTAGCATTGAGATTAAAGCTGATTCTGATATTGATTTAAAAGCAGGTAGAAATATTAATTTAAATGCTGGAGCAAGAATTTTGTTAAATGCTAATAAAGTAGATGCTAAAGGATTGCTTGGTAATGTCATAGAAAAAACAAGTGGAAGTTTTATACAACGAGTATTCAAACCAACTAAGGTTGGAATGGATTATTTGGCAAATCCAAGTGTTGGTGCTTTGTCTGGGATTGGTGATTTAGCAAACATAACAGAAAATCTACCTATAAGTGATATTCAAAGTCAGTTGTCTAGTGTAGATGTGGGAGGACTGACTGGTCAATTACAATCAGCTACTCAATCTTTACCTAGTAATATTAATCTTCCATCAGGTTTTAATTTTCCAGTATAATGTCAGAAAATATCACAGTCACAGGTAATAAAGCTCAATTTAATGAAGATGTAGTCTTCCTTAAAGATACTGACATTAGAGGTAGTATTTTATTTGGTGAAACTGGAACAATTACGACTGGTTTGCTGAATATTGATGGTGATCTTGCGACAGATAATCTATTAATAAGAGAAGATTTAGATGTTTTAGGTAATTCAGATTTTTCTGGAATAGTGACTGCCAGAACGGGAGTGGATTTTGGGATTGGTGAACCTGTTTCATTTATTCCTTCTTTCAATACAGTATTTGATTTTGCAGGTAATTCTATTGAAGAAAATTACGGACACTTAAATGTAACTGGTAAATACATAAGTTTTTCAGGTGTAACTACAACATCTTTTGATGATGTTGGAATAGGTATAACACAACCACATAAAGGTGCCAACGGATTTGGATTTGAGTACATTAAACTGGATGTTAATGGAAGTGTTCGTGTTCAGTCAGGTTCAGCCATTGGAATTGGTACAACTAACCCTTCACAAAGTCTTCATACAACTGAAAGTGTTAGAATATCTAAGGAAATATATGACTCCAGAAACCTTGATGGTGATCCCGGTAATTTTTTAAGTAAAGATGCGAATGGTATAACTTGGGTATCACTGGAACCATCATTTACTGAAGGCATCTTTCTGATGGATGAAAGTGTTTATGTGCCAGCTGGGTCTTCATTTGTTCCCGGTCAAATTGGTGCTGGACAATCATTTTCTGTTATAAATTTTGTCGAGAGAAATAGTCTTGGTTTTGGAACTGATACTACTGTTGTAACTGCAAGGGATCCAAATTCTGTTACTGGTCTCGCAACCATATTTACAAGTGATTTATGGGGAACTCTTGGAGCAGGTGCCACTGCATCAATCTATAGACAGTCTAGAGTTGGTATTAAAAATATTAATCCGAGTGCAGATCTTGATGTCACTGGAACTCTTCATGTAACAAATAATGTTGATTTTGATACTGATTTAGATGTTGATGGTAATGTTACTGTCCAAACTAATCTTGATGTTAATGGAATATCAAACTTTAATAATCAAACAGATGCCACAAGCATTTCAAATGCATCTGTCATTATTGACGGTGGAACTGCAATTGCTAAAAAATTATTTGTTGGTGGTGCAGTTGATTTAGAAGATACTTTAAATGTAGATGAACAAGCTACCTTCGGTGATGATGTTGCATTAATTGCAGATGGTAAGACTTTTAAAGTTAAGACTGCCGGATCAATTGATAAGTTTATAATAAGTTCAGATGATGGAAATACCGATATTAGAGGAACACTTATTGTCTCTGGTGTTACTAGCATATCAAATACGACACAGAGCACAGCAAAGGATGATGGTGCACTTACAATTAAAGGTGGTGTTGGTATTGGATCAACTGTATTTGTAGGTGGTGATGCTAATTTATTAAGTAATTTAAATGTAAATGGTGATTTAGATGTTGATGGTCACACAGAACTTGATGATTTAAATGTTACCGGTTTTACCACGTTTACCAATATCGTTGACTTAGAAGGTCCTGTTAGAGATCAAAATGATGTCATTGCAAATACTGCCGCTGGACAAAACGATTATAGATTATCTTCTGTTGGCACCGGTGTTTCTTGGAGACCATCTGGTGTACAGACAAAGAGAACAATATGGGTTTCTAAAAGTGGTAATGATAGTAACAGTGGATTATTAGAGGGAGATGCAAAAGCAACAATAGGAGGTGCAGCTGCGATAGCAGTGGAGACTGATACAATTAAAGTAAGACCAGGAATTTACATTGAGAATAATCCAATTGGTTTGAGAACAGATGTTACGGTAACTGGAGAGGATCTAAGATTAGTTATTATTCAGGCAGGTAATCCAAATAAAGATATTTTTCATGTAAGAAGAGGATGTTTGATTGAAAATTTAAACTTTGGTGGAACAAATGTTGGGATAGATCATACAGGTTCTGCATGTGTTGCATTTCCACCTCCTGCTGGCGCCGACAGTGCTGTAAGTGGATATACAGCACCCGGTCCTGCAACTGAAGGACCAAGTGGAAGATGGAGATCACCTTATGTAAGAAACTGCACTAACTTTATGACAAGTAGTATTGGTATGAGGATAGATGGTGATAATGCGACTGCATCAACGATTGGTGCAGATTTGAAATCAATGGTATGTGATTCATTTACACAATATAATGAAAATGGTATAGGAGTCTCTCTTACAAATGATGCGTATGCTCAGTTAGTTTCAATATTCACTATCAATACTGATATTGCAATATACGCATCAAGTGGTGCACAATGTGATTTAACGAACTCTAATTCATCTTTTGGTAATTTTGGACTTGTTGCTGTTGGATTAGGTTCAACATTGTTTACTGGAATTGCAACAAACGTAAATCCAGCTGGTCTTCAAATAAATAGCACAACTCCAGATATTGACACCATTGTTTGTTCAGAGGTTTTTGATGAAGATAATAATCCAAGAAGACCATTTGATGGACAGGCATTATTCTTCCAAATTGATTTAGATAATTATCCTGATACCATAGGAAGTGGAAGAATTACTGCACCATTAGAAAGATTATCACAAGTAAATATATTACCAGGAGTTGATGTTTCTGGATATAGTGCAGTTGATCCACCAAATATTCTTATTAGGGACGCTGATGGTAATACAGTTCCAAAAGGTCCTCAGGGAATTATCGCAGAGGCAACTGCAAATGTAAGTGCTGCAGGAACCATTGAAAGTGTTAATGTAGTTGCACAGGGAAGAAATTATCTATCAACTCAAAATTTGGTGGTAGATATAGAGGGTAACACTGGTTTAGCAACTGCTGTGACTGAACCAATATTTTTTACTGTAGAGTCAGCTACTCCTCCAACTAATGTTGGTCTTACAACTATTACTTTTAATGAATTTATACCTTATGAAGTTTTTAGTAATGATCCATTTTCTCTTCAAAGAATAAGTCGAATACTAACGAGTTCTCATTCTTTTGAATATGTCGGTACAGGTACAGATATAAATATAGCGACACCTTTACAGGGTGCAATACCCATAAAGGAAAATGAAGTTGTTTCTACTGGTGGAGCACAGATTCCATTCACATCAACCGATCAAAAAGGTAATTTTGATATAGGAGAAGGAATTCAAATTGATCAAACAACTTCAACGATCAGAGGAAGAGATTTTGCTAGAGCTATTCAAGCAGAAGTAACACCATTAATATTAGCATTGAGATAAATGGCAGTAGCACCACTAAATAAATTTTTAACGATTGCAGTTCCAGTCGCACCAGGAGAGCAAACACTTTTTGAAGCAAATGTTGGTACATCTGCTATTATATTGTATGCTCAAGTTTCAAACGTTGGAGCTGGGATTACTTTTCCAACCGTTACATTTTCTCATCGTAGAAGAAGTGTTGCAACTAGCACTGCAGGTAATTTAAGAAATAATAGAATTGTAAAAGACGTTGAAATACCACCAAGTGACGCATTAATTCTTATAGATGGAAGATTAGTCTTAGAGAGAACTGCTATTGTTTCAGACTCAATTGTGATTTCAGGAGTGCAGACAGGAATATCAACAATAAATGATGTGAAATATGATAATACCACTGGATTAACAACAGTGACGACACTCGATGCACATGGATTATCGGTAGATCAGGAAATCACAATGGCAGGTATTGCTTTTACTTGTCCTTCTACCGCTGGTATTACAAGTTCTCTTTTCCCTGCACCACAAAGGTCATTTTTTGTTGAAAGGGTAGTAGGAATAAAAACATTCGAAACAAACACTGGTATTGTAAACAATTTACCTCATACTTTCAAACCATCTGATCATCGTTTCATTCGATCATTACCCGATTCAATCACTGTTAAAAGCGGACCACAAATAAACGATAAAATCACACCTAGAAGAGGGACTAATTATGATTCTGTCACAGGTATTTTATCAGTTACAACTGCTTCACCTCATAATCTTCTTACTGGAAATCAGATAGAATTTGAAAATAATTCTCTAATATTTAAATGTTCTCAAGATAATTATTTTAAAGAAAAATCATATCCAAGACCAACCGACCCTGCATCTAAATCTAATTCAGAATTAAATAATGGTCTTTTAGGTGTTACCACCATTGTTGGTTTTCCAAACGTTTTTACCGTAAATGTAGGAGTAACAACCACAGGTGGATTAGTTGGACCACTTCAGATGGAATTCATTTGCAGTATTTTAGAAAATAGCACAGCGACATAATATGCCAAAGTATTTAAGTGGAAGAGTTAAAAGAACTGATCAAGCTTATCTTAGCACTGATAGATATCAATATCTTGGACTAGAGCAAGCTGAACCTAATTTAGCTGACCCACCAGCAGGAGGCACCTCTCCTAATATACCAGTTGGTCAAAGAGCTCAAATAATTTCCGTTCAAGGTTTTCCTGGTGAAAGATTTTGGGTTCCGGTAGAGGGTGGATTAATACCCGGTGCAATAAGTGTTTTTGAGGAGGGGACGTTAGTTGGAGGATCGAGCAGCACAACTCAACTAGACATTAGAGGAAATATTATCACTGCGATTGGAAATAGGACAGGATTAGCTAATCCCGGTGTTGCAGTAACATTAAGTGTGGATCCACCAGGAACTGATGGTCAACTATTGTTTAATAAAAATGGAGATTTTGGAGGAGCAACTCTTTTTAATTATGATGATTCTACAGTGGGAGTTGCATCAGTTGGAATAGGAACCACAGCACCAACACAAAATCTTCATATATTAGGTAATCTTCGTTTAGAAAATGCATTTTTCGATGCGACTAATTTTAGTGGTAATCAAGGACAACTTCTAGTTAGAAATGCTTCTGGTGGTTTAGAATATGCTAACGCAGCAACTGTTCCAACTGGTGCAGGAGGAACATTTGGAAATGTTCAATTTCATGATGATACTGGATTAGTAGATGGTGCACCTAATTTTGTGTTTGATGAATCAAATAGTAGGGTGGGAATAGGGAGTACTCAACCTAGAGTATTGCTTGATGTTGTTGGGATAGCTTCTTTTACTGACTTAACTATTGCTGGAATCCTTACTGCATCACAAGAACAAGGCGGTCTTGACTTTGAAACTGATGTGCGATTTGAAGGAGCAAATTATAATTTACAATGGGATATATCTGAAAGCAGTTTAGAATTTGGAGATAATACGTTTGCTGTTTTTGGTGGTGGTGGAGATTTAAAAATACGACATAATACCACTGTAACTCCAAATGTTTCACAAATAACAAATGCTTCATCCTCTCAACTTGAAATAGTTGCTGATGATTTTGAATTAAGAAGTGGAACGGGTGATGAATCTTACTTAGTATCAAGGGTAGGTTCAGGTGTAACATTGTTCACAGATAATGTAAAACGATTTGAAACAACTTTTGCCGGTGCGATTGTAACAGGAATATTCACTGCAACACAAGAAATACAATCAGCAAAAATTACAACTATAGATAATAACTTTGTCAATATTGATGTTTCCGGTATTGCGACAATGGGGACACTTGATACCAATTTTATAGATGCGGAAAATATTGATGTTGGTTTTGCCACTGTTACTGACAAGTTAGATGTCACTGGATTCACAACAACAAAAAATATTTTTGCTGCAGGGATTGGTACATTCTTACAAATAGAAGTTGATAATCTCAAAATAGATGGTAATAAGGTTGAATCAACTACTGGTAACTTAATTTTAGAGTCAGCATCTACCACTATAACAGCAAATGATATATTGTTTGTTAACAACGCTGATGATTCAAATTCAAAAGATTCTGGATCTATTATAACTCAGGGTGGAGTTGGTATTGAAAAAAGTTTAAATGTAGGTAATAATTTATCCGTTGTTGGTTTTACAACTCTTGCATCTGCAGGTGGTATCACGACCACTGGAGGAGATCTTTATGTTGGAGGTGATTTATTTGTTAATGATGATATTGTTCTTGATAACATTAAAGCTGGTAGTGTTTTCGTTTCTGGTCTTTCAACTTTCATAGGATTATCTACATTTAATTCAGGGATTGAAGTTGTTTCAGGACTATCTACCTTTAGAGCTAATGTTTTTGTAGCAACTGGTGCGACTGTTGGTCTTGGAGATTCAGTATTTATTCCTGATAATAAACGAGTAATTTTTGGTGATGACAATGATTTAGAAATATATCATGAGTCATCATCGGATCAGAGTATTATTAAATCAATCAATAAGAAAATATCCTTAATGAGTGGAATTGCTATTGAGATTGAAGATGAATCTGGTAAGCAACTGGCAGATTTCACAAAAGGGGGTGCTTCAAGATTATTTTATAATGCAAATGGAGATGCGACAGATCTTAAATTTGAAACCACTAATGAAGGTGTGAAGGTAACTGGCATGACCTCAATGACTGGTAATTTGAAGGTAGGTCAATATGTTGAATCTGATTTAACACCAAGTGTGGAATCTTTTGATTTAGGTGAGAGTGGAAAATCATGGCAAAGATTATACATTAAAGAGATAATAGGAACTGACAAAATTGGGGTTGATGAAAGCACCATTGGTTTATTAAAAGTAACAGGGATAGCTACGATAGCAACTTTAGGTGTTACTGGACTCACAACAACTAAAGATTTAATTGTTACTGGTTTATCAACATTCAAGGGTAAATCACATTTTGAGTCAAATGTTGGTATTGGAACTACAAATCCATTTGATCCTTTTGATGGTGGTTTTGAAAAAAGATTTCAAGTTGTTAGTGGTGGAGTCGAACCTTACCTTTTTTCTGGAGGTGAATTTTTTAATGCTGAAGATATACTTAGTGTTACAACAAAAAGTGGTTATGGTGGGTTCAATATAAATGTTCGAAATCAAAACGAAGATAATCCAACTTGGACTATTAGGACATTTGCAAATGAACCAATCGCATTTGCACAAGGAACATCAGAGATAGCAAGATTTAATAGTGACGGTAATTTAGGTATCGGAACCACCAATCCTGGTTTATATAAACTTCATGTTAAAAGTCCCATAGCAACCATAGCTAGATTTGAAAGAACAACTGATTCAGGTGGTGGATCATGGGCAAAGGTAGATATCAAATCAGGCACAGCATCAGGAAATTCATATCTTACATTTAGTGATGTTGATGCGACTGAAATTGGTGCTATAAATTATGAACATAATAATGATAGTTTAATCTTTCATGTGAATGGAAGTGATAAAGTTACCATCGACTCAAGTGGTAACTTACTTCGTGGTGGAACTGGTCAAGACATTGGTGCGATTACTGCTCCTTGGGATAAGATATATGCAAATGAATTTCTTGGACAAGTTGGAGTATCACAAGGTACTTTGGAGGTTGGTAGTTTAAACGTAACTGGATTATCAACATTTGGAGATACTGTAGATATTAATGCTAGTGTAGATATTCTTTTGGATTTAGATGTAGATGGTCATACTTATCTTGATAATCTAAGTGTCTCTGGGATTTCAACATTTACTGAAATGCTTGAGGTTCAAAAGAATGGTGTACCAGCAATAATATCAAATTATAATAATTCAAAACACATTCAAATGGATGCTGGTGGTAATGGGGCAGGATTTCAATTAACTACTGGACATTATTTTGCAATAAACCATCAACCATATACAGATAGAGGAACAAATAATAATTTAGATGAAAAATTCCGCATCACATCTGATGGTAATGTTGGCGTCGGAATTGATAATCCAACTGAAAAACTCCATGTTTCATCATTAGGTGCTACTGATGAACCAACCATAAAAATAAGTAGTGAAAATTCTTCTATATTCTTGAGAACTGCTGGATCTGGTGGATCATTTCCCACAGGTGGAGGTGGAAATGATGGAGAACTTGTTTATCTTGGTGGAGATTTTAGATTTGGTATTGGTGGTCCAGGATCACATAATTTAGTATTTTTTAATGGTAATGGATATCCAGCAAGACTTACCATCGACCCAAGTGGTAACTTACTTCGTGGTGGAACTAGTCAAGACATTGGTGCAAATGGTGCTCCTTGGGACAAGATATATGCAAATGAATTTATTGGACAAATTAATGTAACACAATCAGAATTAACGGTTACAAATTTAGATGTAACTGGAATCGCAACTTTCAGAGATGACGTTCAGTTCCATTCATCAGGTAGTACAAGTATTAGATTTGATAGTTCTGCTAGTTCTTTAAAATTTGTAACTGATGCCAAGGCAGTATTTGGTGCTGATGGAGATGCTGCTGGAGATCTTGAAATTTATTCAAACGCATCTCACAGTTATATTACACATGCAAATAGCACTAATGGTAGTCATCTTTATATTGAATCAAGTGATAATTTAATTCTTCAAAGTGCAAATGATGGTAATAATTGGATTCGTGGTGTAACTAATGGATCTACAGAATTATATTGGAATGTAGGTGGTGCGGTAAAATTAAGGACACAATCCACAGGTGTTGACATTATAGGTGAATTAGTTACTGACACTGCAAAAGTATCGAATTTAACAGATGGTCGTGTTGTTTTAGCAGGATCTCAGGGAAAATTAGAGGATAGTGGTAATTTAACTTTTGATGGATCTAAATTGACTATTGATGGTGACTTATTAGTCACTGGAGACGCAACATATGAAGGTGTAACAAACATCGATTCTGTTGGTATTGTCACAGCAGGAAGAGGTTTTAGAGCAACGACTGGTGGTTTAATTGTTTCCTCAGGAATTTCAACATTTAATGATGTAATACGACCTCAACACGGAAATAACGAAAATTCAGGTATTCAATGGGCAGACAATATTGGGACTGGAAGTGGTGATCAAGCATTCATTCGTTATTACGTTCAATCTGGTGAAAATACGAGATTAGAAATTACATGTAGAAATGATAGTGATGATGATATTTATTTAAATACAAGACTTGTCAATGTGTCAGATGATATGACTATTGATAAAAATTTAACTGTTAATGGTAATACTACCCTTGGAAATGCAACTGGTGATACTGTTACTTTCAATGCGAGAGTTAACAGTAACATTTACCCCTCTCTTAATGCAGCTGATTCAGATCCACTAACCACCGGTTATGATCTTGGTGGTTCAAATAATCAATGGAGAAAAGTATTTGCACGAGAATTTTCTGGTGCAGTGATTGGAAATGCGGATACTGCAACAAGACTTGCAACTCCGAGAAACATAGCAATTACCGGTGATTTGTCATGGAATGTTAATTTTGACGGAAGTCAAAATGTAAGTGGGGAAGGAACTCTGGCAACTACTGGTGTTACAGCAGATACTTATGGAAGTGGAACACAAATTCCTAGAATAACGGTGGATGCAAAGGGAAGGATTACTGCTGTAGTTACAAATGGTCTTGATTTAACTGGTGCCACAGCAGCAGTTGCAAATAAGATAAAAGTTAATAATACTGACACAGATGGTGTTCATTATCTTGCCTTTATCGGTCAAGATGGAGATATGAATGAGAAAGATGTATTTATTGATGGTGAATTGAAATATAATCCACATACAAATATTTTAACAACAAGAACCATATACCCAGAATTAGATGACACTTATAATTTAGGGCAGAGTGATACTCAATATCGTTGGAATAAAATATATGCCAAAGAGTTTCGAGGTGGAACATTCTATGGAACCATAGACAGCACCGTATCTGCATTTAGTCTTGCTAATTCTGTCGAGGATGTTTTTTCAGTATCTAGTAATATTCTTGCTGTAAATGGAAATCCAACTGAAGATAAAATTATATTTTATGATGATTCTGCAAATAAATTAACCCATTTAAGTATTGGAACTAATTTATCAATAAGTGGAACTACTCTTAATGGTACGGGTGATACTAATACAACTTATACTCTTCCTGTCTCTGGAACTTCAAGTGCTGTTAGTTTAAATTTAACTGACAATAACGGAATTGTTGATTCTGTCACTATTACAAAAGGAAATGGTATAACACTTAGTAATGTGGGAACTGGTGGATTTACTATTTCTGCTGATACACAATCTGGAACAACATATGATCTTGGCACGAGAACAGAACCTAAAATAAGATTAGCAGGTTCTAATGGCATTAATGATGATATAACTCTTGTTGGTCATGACGGAATAACACTATCAAGTTCTAATAGTGTTAATGGAGGAACAATTAATATTTATGGTGGAGGTGTAGCTGGTACGAGATATGACTTGTTTGTTCCTACTGGTACCACAAAAATAAGATTATCAGGTACTACAGCATCTGGTAATGCTAATGATGATGTTGAAATAGCAGCTGGAAGCAATATTACGATTACTAGAGGTGATTCACAAAAAATTATCATAAATGGAACTGCAGCAGGACTTAGTTTAGTAAATGAAAATTCAAACAGTTATCGCAATATTGTTTTTTGTTCTGGATCAGGTGATAGTTCATTAAGAACTAATGATGATGGTAGACTTAGAGTAAGATCTAGTGATGGAGAACTTAGAGTAAATGGTGATATAATAGCATTTAATTCTGATATTAGACTTAAAACTGATATTGAACCAATTACTGATGCACTATCAAAGGTTGACTCTTTAAATGGTTTCACCTATAATCATAACGAAATTGCTGCTGGACTAGGATTTGATACTAAGACTAGATATGCTGGTGTATCTGCTCAAGAAGTACAGAAAATCCTCCCAGAAGCAGTTGCTAAACGTTTAGATGATGAGTACTTAACAGTTAAATATGACAAACTTGTACCACTTTTAATTGAAGCAATTAAAGAACTTAAAGATGAGATTGACGAACTTAAAAGCACTAAATAATATTGACATTGTTATAATCTGTGGTAGGATAAAGAAAAAAAGTATATGAAAGAGGATTATCTAACAAAAATAGTTGTGGACATGACTTCTCGATCTTTTCTTTTAATTAGTGAAAATGGTTCACAAAGACTTGTTGAATGTGATACACCTGATGAATTTCTTCGTGTTCTTGATGTTTGTAATCAATTAGAAGAAGATAAAATTGAATTTGCTCAACTATCTGAAAAAAAGTAGTCCACAGATCATACATAAATAAAATATAGTATAAGTAGTCAGGATACCCATGCCCCTGAATAAATTAGAGAATTTTTTAAAGAACGTTGATGGAAGAATACTTTATGTTA
>Ga0209348_1000417_pt1 | contig 22842 bp, 16 predicted proteins | sample ETNvirenome_2_30_FD_184065 | JGI IMG/M metagenome (GOLD analysis project Ga0209348, IMG submission 184065) | Marine viral communities from the Pacific Ocean - ETNP_2_30 (SPAdes) (version 2) | ecosystem: Environmental > Aquatic > Marine > Oceanic | place: Pacific Ocean | collected 2013-06-22
AACTTATACGGCCCACATGACAACTTTGATTTGGAGAACGGCCATGTAATCCCAGCCATTATAAGAAAGGTCTGGGAAGCCAAATACAACGGCGTAACGCCTGTATTTTGGGGTTCTGGAAGAGCCTTAAGGGAGTTTACCTATTCTGACGATATCGCCAAAATATTGGTGCTTTTGCTCGAACAATACGATGAAAAAGAGCCTATCAACATAGGGTCTCCTGCCGAGATTAGTATTAAAGATTTGGTAAATAAGATTTGCAAAATTCTGGAGTATGAAGGTGGCGTTGTATGGGACACAGAAAGACCAGAGGGTCAATACAAGAAGCCAAGCTCTAACCATAGGTTTTTGCAACTTTTCCCTAATCATGAATATACTTCATTAGATAGGGGTCTTAGGGAAACTTGTTTTTGGTTTTCCAAAAATTATCCATACGTAAGGGGCGTGTAATTTGAAAACAGCATTAATAACAGGGATAACCGGCCAAGACGGCTCATATTTAGCTGATTTACTATTATCCAAGGGATATAGGGTTATTGGCATGAAGAGGCGCACATCCATCCTTTCTACGAGCAGAATCGACCATATTTATAACAACCCGGTATTTTCACAAAACTTTAAGCTGTGCTATGGGAACATGAATGATTCTGGCGCTCTACACAGAATGTTGTTAGAATATCGACCAAATGAGATTTATAATCTTGCAGCACAGTCTCATGTTAAGGTGTCATTTGAAACACCATCAGAGACTGCCGAAGCCGTAGCAATGGGCACCTTGAAGCTTTTGGAAGCAGTTCGTAATGTATGTCCGCATGCTCGCATATATCAAGCCAGTAGTTCGGAGATGTTTGGCGACAATCCAGAACACCCCCAAAGTGAAGAGACTCGCCTGATGCCTGCAAGCCCCTATGCCTGCGCCAAGGTTTATGCTCACAATCTCTGCAACAATTATAGAAAGAGTTACAACATGCATATATCAAGCGGTATCCTCTTCAACCATGAATCTCCTCGACGAGGCGAGACTTTTGTAACAAGAAAGATTACAATCGCCGCAGCAAGAATCAAACTTGGTTTGCAAGACAAATTGCTTCTTGGGAATCTGGATGCCAAGAGGGACTGGGGCTTCGCTGGAGATTACGTAAAGGCGATGTGGCTAATGCTACAGCAAGAGAGCCCAGATGATTATGTGGTTGCAACGGGAGAGACGCATACTGTTAGAGAGTTTTTATTAAAGGTTTTTGAATATGCGGAACTGGATGTTGATAAATATGTCAAGATAGATCAGCGCCTGTTTCGTCCCCATGAGGTGCCGCTTTTATTAGGAGATGCCTCAAAAGCAAAAAAAGTTCTTGGTTGGGAGCCCGATGTTAGGTTTGAAGAGCTAGCCAGAATGATGTTTGAAGAAGATTTTGAAAAGGAGAAAAAATGGCTAAATGTTTAGTAACAGGTCATAAGGGCTACATTGGTAGTCGATTATATAAAAAATTAAAAGAATTAGGTCATGAAGTTATGGGCATTGATCTAAACACAGAGATTCCTCATGATATTGTTAAGTCTTTAGCAGAGGGCACTGATGGCTCGTTCCATCCCCATTTTTACAATTTTCAACCAGAATATATTTTCCATATGGCCTGTTGGCCAAGGGTTGGTTTTTCAATTGAAGATCCTGTCTCAACTATGAAAAATAATGTTATTGCTGGAACGGTTGTATTAAACTTTGCGAGAAAATGCAAATCTGTTAAAAGAGTTATCTATTCTAGTTCTTCGTCGGTTGTTGGAAACGGAAACGGCCCAACTAATCCTTATGCCTTACATAAGCTGACAACTGAGATGGAAATGGGTATCTATTCTCTGATTTATGATTTGGATACCGTGTCTTTGAGATATTTCAATGTTTATTCTGAAGATCAAAAGGCATCCGGGCCATATGCCACAGCCGTTGCTCATTGGATTCACTCACTAAAAAATGGCATCAAGCCATACATCACAGGCGATGGAGAGCAGAGAAGAGACATGGTTCATGTTGAGGATGTTGTTTCTGCAAACATATTTGCCATGAATCGAGAGGAAGATTTTAAGGGAGCCGTCTACGATGTTGGGACTGGAGATAATATATCTCTGAATGAGATAAAAGAAATTATACAAGCCAAGCATGATATTGAGTTTGACTATGTTGCCCCTCGTCCGGGCGAGGTCATGATGACAAAAGCAAACACCTTTCCTCTCAGGTATATCGGCTGGGCAGCAAAGATTAACATAAACGAGGGCATCGAAAGGTGCTTTGATTTTGAGGTGAAAAATGAAAGATAGAATAGGAATTATAGGCCAAGGCTTTGTTGGCACAGCAGTTAGAGAAGGGCTCCGTGAGGTATTTGCCATTGAGACATACGATAAATTTAAAGAATCAACGTGTAACAGTGTGGAAGAGCTTTGTAAAAGAGTTAAAATTATTTTTGTCTGCCTTCCAACTCCAATGCGAAGGGACGGTTCCTGCGACCTTTCCATCGTCACTAATACTATACTAGAGATAGATAAGTATTCGAATGGACACACAGCAGTTATAAAGTCCACAGTTCCTCCCGGGACAACATCGAGTCTGAATAGACGTTGCAATAATTTGCAAGTTGTTTTTAATCCAGAGTTTTTGACAGAGGCCAATTACATTGATGATTTTAAAAACCAGACTAGAATTATTATTGGTGGACCAAGGCCGGGCTCAACGGTAGTTAAGAATTTATACAAAAAAGCGTTCTATAATACGCCAATAATCAAAACAGGTTCAAATACGGCCGAAATGGTTAAATATTTTCTTAATTGTTTCCTTGCCACAAAGGTATCGTTTGCAAACGAGATGAAGGATATATGCGACCAAACAGCGATTGACTATGATAAAGTAGTGGAGTATGCCTTGTATGACAAGAGAATCGGAACCACACACTTTGCAACACCCGGCCCCGATGGGAGAAGGGGATTTGGCGGATCTTGTTTTCCCAAAGACATTAACGCCATGATTCAGTTTGCTACCGACTTAGGGGTAGATCCTGTTGTTTTGAAAGCAGCATGGAATAAAAACTTAGAAGTAAGACCAGACAAAGATTGGGAAAAGTTAATTGGTCGAGCTATTTCAGAAGAGGAGTAATAAAATGAAATTAAGTAATCAAGCAGTTGGAGCCGTTATGATGGCTCTTCAAAAGTCCCTAATGGAACAGACTGATATTGTGCCTGTTTTGCAAGGGTTTAATTTAGAGGTTGACGATTCTGGGGAGGTAGTTGTTATGAATCCTCCTTTGGTTAAGACTGGTGGTGATACCACTACAAAAAAAGGTAAATCAAAGGTAGTTACTTCATAATGCCGAGGTATGTGTATTTTTGTAGTTTATGTGCTTCTCATTTTCAAGTTCGTCATGGAATGAAAGAAATGCAAGAAACGTGCCAATTGTGTTCAGAGTCGGGCCACCTAACTAGAGTCCCACAGATGCCAATGATAAAGAAAGAAAAAGCAACAAACAATAACTCTGTTGGTAATATTACAAAAGAATATATTGAACAAAATCGAGAGCTACTTCGAGACATGAAAAAAGAAGCAAGGAGTCAAGAATATGACGATTAATTTTACCGTGTGGCTTGGGATAGCCCTTTTAGCGTCCGTAGTGGCTAATATTTTTGCGCTTTGGTATATAAGGCGCCTACTATCCAAGCTATGGTTTGTAGCCGAAAATTTGGGCGATTTGGTTGATTTATTGACTAATTACAAGGTTCATTTGAAAACGCTATTCGAATTAGAGCAATATTACGGCGATGAGAATATAAAGTTTGTTTTATCTCATACTTCTAGTCTGCTAGAGGTTTTAGAAGAATATGATGACATTTATGCTATTGTCGAGGAGAGTGAAGACACAGACTACACAGAACAACCAGAGGAAATTGAACAAGATGCCGAGAAAACGATCCAAGAAGAGAATGTATTTTACGCAGGACCACGAGGACGCAATAGTAGAATATTCGAAAACTAATTGCAACAAAGTAAGAACACATTTATATGTTACACTCATACAACCAGCATTCAGCGAAATGGTTGACAAAATTGTTTTTACATACAAGTTTACAACACTACCAAACATCGATGAACTTCGAGATGAGTGTAAAGTTTGGTTAACTATGATACTTGATAAGTATGATCCCAACAAAGGCTCTAAAGCTTTTTCATATTTTTCCGTGATAACCAAGAACTGGTTTATATATCAAGTAAAGCAAACGACGAAAAGAAGCAAAAGAGAAGTTGATTATGAAGATGCGCTAAAAGAAGTTGACGAAGACAAAATTGTATGCTATAATCCTTATATGAAAGAGCGACAATCTAAAGAGTTTTGGAATAGTTTAAATTTTGAAATTGATTCTTGGGGCACCAATGATATGAAAGATAATGAGAAAAAGGTTTATGAAGCTGTGAAGATACTTTTGGATTCAATAAACGAGATTGATATCTTTAATAAAAAGGCAATATATCTTTACTTAAGAGAAATAACCGGCCTTAATACAAAGCAGGTCGTATCACAACTTAATAAGATAAGAAAAAAGTATCGTTTATTTAAAAAAGATTGGGATGATGGCAAAATTTAAGCTAAATCTATTTAATATACTATGAGTAAAAAAATTGATAACTACATTGATGAAGCTATTGGGAATATCCGGGAGGATCGAAAGATTACCCGCGAGTTGCTTGAAGATGCAATAAAGTGGCTAGCAAAAGACGAAGCTAGGCATAAAGAAGTGGGGATTATAATATCTAAATACGTAGAAACATTGCAAAGATCAAACGAGCAACTTGTCAAGGTTGTTAACTTGTTGAACAAGAAAGAGGTATCTGACGGCTTGACAGAGAAAGACATGTCACAAATTTATGATATGATTTCTAATGAGGGCTCTGAAGATGGCTAACGTTAAAAAGACAAACCAAAAAGGTAATGGGTATCGAGATTATGAAGACCGGTTTGATACAACAAAAGAGTTAGACTGGGATACCATAGAGGAGATGATCTACAATGCAGAACAAGGCAGAACTGATTTTCCCTGTTACGTTCTGGATGCATCTGACTTTTTAGATCCGGGCGCAGGCACTGTTCAGGGAACTTATGTAGTCGCAGTGCTAAGGCCTGCCTACTATGACCATATGAGCAAACCGGGCCCTTGCGAGTTTGATGATCCTTACGAAAGATTTATATGCCTCTCAGATCATCCAGTTGCGTTCTCTGAAACCAAAGCCGGGGACACTAGAACTATGCAGTTGAGTCCCGGAGATACTGTCACTGGTTATTGGGAGGATGGTCCGCAATATGGTGGAAAAATGAGAAGGCTCCGTTTTTATTTAGACAAGGTAACAAGAAAGAATGCCGGACATTATGATTTTAAATGTTTAGAGATAAATGAAAGAAAGACAAACCTAACATATAATAGTAATTCCAACCGTAGCACTGGTGGGGGAAATATTCCTAATCCTACAACTCAGCCTTTTAGTATAAATAAGCACCCCGATTGTTTTCAGTGGAAAAATTCTAGTAAAAAGTATAATGCAAAAGTAATACAAAACAAATACGGTGTTCCAACAGGTGGATTAGATACTAAAGTTTTTAATGGCCTCTTTAACCAGTTACCTAACTGTAAAAATTGCTATAGAGGAGGTCAGTTTAGAAAAGAGTCTCTTGTTCATGAAATCAATGCGTTAAAAGAATTAGGCGTCAGAATAATTTATAGATTTAATGCAATGGGCAAAGGCTATAACAAACAACTAGCCACAGTAGAAGATGAGAGAGCCACAGCAGAAGCAGCAGGGATGCAATTCGTCTTTATACCGCTCACTGGTGGAACGATTTTAAAAAAATCCCAGTGGGAAACACTAAAAGATGAACTTGTTAAAGGTGGAGTCTATTTCCATTGTCATGCCGGTGTAGATAGAACTGGTGCCGTAGCTGCTAGATGGATACTTGAAACCTCAATGGCCCTTGAGGGAGTTAGTAAGCTCGATGACGCCAGAAGAAAAGAGGTTTGGAATTATACAACATCACATGGTGGTGCTTGGCTTAACCCTCACCTCGGAATCAACAAAGATAAAACTCCGGTAGACAAGGGAAAAGGCCCTAATGGAAGCAAAAAAGGAAAGAGAAGCAGAACAGACATAAGGGACTCATCTAAAAACAAAGCACAAAAAGACTGGGCCTTTGATGTAGACACGGGATATAACCCCTCTAAGCGTGGCTCTGGTTTTAAATATGGCGACCTTCACCCAGACAAAGCGAGAGCCTTAGCTGCAATTGCAAATTGCAAAGATATAGGAGGACAGTAATGTCAGATGAAATTACAAAATTATTTAAATCAATGCACTCTTACGATAATCGTTTTGATATGGAAAAAGACCTAAAAAGTGATCTCATTGAAAAGCACATGTATGGTAAGTTAAGATCTAGAACTAGGTTTGATGCTTACGTCTTGCAAGGGTGGAACTACACAGATGCTGGAGGCGCTGGAGTCAACGATTCAGGTAGATACATAGCAGCCTATCTAAGACCCATTGAGCTATTGGATTTTATATTGCCCCCTCCATGCCCTAATGATGTAAGTTCTGCCAATATCATAACTTCCATGCACCCAATTGGTATATCTCAGTCTCCATTGGTTGGCACTGATACCTTATTTAATATTGGCGATGTGGTATCTTGTTTTTGGGATTATAAATCTCCTGCTTTTAAGGGTCACATGCGTGGTTTGAGATTTGAATTAGGAAAAGTAAGACACGCAGCGGGCAATTACGATTTTGCTTGTTTAGATAAAGAGATTAGTAAGTTAGGGTTTGGTGCAAGTTCTCAACTTGGTTCTAGTGAAAGGGATAGCGCCACCGCCGCTGGTAAAAGAGGCCAAACCAAGAAAATTGATTTTAGCACTATAAAATATGATGAAAGTGAATATAATTGCAAGCCAGCAGACCCTTCAGCTTTTGGTAAGGATGTGGTAGCATACTTCGGGAAAAAGAACTGGGAAATTTACAAAAGAGAAATAGGAACACGAGAGGGCGGAAGCAAAGGGTATAGGGCTGAAAATGCATGGTCATATCTCGGAATGTACCAAATAAACTTGTCATCTCTCGCCAGATTTGGTGTCATCTCTAGTGGCGCTAAGAAAAAGATAGAGGAAGCCGGCTGCACAAAACAAGGTGATAAATGTAAAGCTTTTTTGAAAGCTCTAACAAGATCTCCGGGAACATGGAGAAAGAAACATGATATGCCATCAGCCAGCCTAGAGGGCTTCAAGAGTGCTCCAATTTGCCAAGATAAGGCTTTTGAACATTTTACGAACAGAAAATTCGAACAGGTTATTCGCTTGGGCGCACTCAAAAATAGCGAAAACAACATTGCTAATGTTGCTGGTGTGTTGGCAATGGCCCACCTAAAAGGCCAAGGTGGTGCCGGACTCGTTGTAACAAAGGGGATCAATACGGCCGATGCCAATGGCACATTTCCAAGTAGGTATTATGTAGAAGTTGGCGGTTTAATGAAATCAAATTGCAGTTGAGTAGAAGAAGACTATGACTAGTATAAGTAGAATGGCAGCATCATCCTCCGAAGAAAGAGGATCTATAGAAAAAGATATTTTAAACGGTATTCATGAAAAGAAAATTCATAATTCTTTAAAGGGAGTGAGAAGCTTTGATGCTGCGGTTTTAAATGTAGCTACATACAACGACCCAGAGTCTGCTGCTGTTGCCGGTGAGTCTGTTGGGGTTTTTATAGTTTGTAGAATTAGGCCACTGCGAATACACAAGAAGATTGTTCCAGAGCCTTGTGATCCAATACTAAAAGGCAAGGAAAGTTTAATAAACTTACTCATATCCGAGCATCCGGAGGCCAGATCAACAAAGTCGGTTGCTCTTGGTCGTGCAATATCAATTAATCCCGGCGATATAATTACATGCTATCCAGCAGAGACCGGTCCGGGTCACAAACACAAAGAAAGGTGGAGATTTGACTTTTCAAAGAAAAGAACACCGCAAGGAAGATTTGACTTTAATTGCTTAAGGGGCCTAGGTGGCGTGGGATTTGATGCCGGGCTATTATTAGGAGGGGTATCAGGTGGATCTGGTGGCCAAACTTTAAACTTTACTTGGCAAGCTGTGCCTGTTCCATCTAAAAATATTGCAATGTCTGAATGGGGATTATGGAATACACCAGTTACATTATCAGATGATATGGCCGAAGCTAAACCTCTTTTGAAAAAATACTGGGATTTTCACTATGAGGGCAAAAAGAAGTCAGACGAACAAAAAAAATCGAAATACATGAGTAATGACTGGAGGAAAGTTACGCACTGGAGTGGGATTTTTATCTCGTATTGCATGAAAAAGGCAGACCCTAAATTCCCTTCCTCTTCCGGTCACACTGGTTATTTTGGCCGAGGGGCAAAAAATAGATTAAAAATTATTGCAAATCCAAAAAAATATATAGGAAAAACTATGTATGTCATCTTTAAGCCAGAAGAAATTTATGGTGGTGATCGCACAAACGCAGGCCTTTTGGATGAAGGGGATTTAATTATGAACTGGAGAAAACCCTCGGCGCACCTGAACAAAGAAGACAAAAAAACAGGGGAAATAATACAAGGTGAAATAGATAGGAGAGACATCACCTTTGATGAATGGATTACATTAAAGAAAAAAACTGGTGCTTCTCATAGTGAAATCTACATTGGTAATGAAAAACAAATTGGTGGTAACACTGGTGTTGGTATCGGCGCGACAAGGCTGCCAAAGGACAAATTACCAAGTGGCAAATATCGCGGAACAGCAGGTATAAAAAAGGTTCGTTACGCAAGAACTTTTGCTATTTTAAAAAGAGTAAAAATAGTATCATCTAATTAAGGAGAATAAAATGGCTGTTGGAATAAAAAGCTTCATAACAACTGGTGCTGGTTACGGATGCATGGCAGACGGCGGAACAGGACTAGATAAAGAAATAAAAGAATTTTTACAAAATCTACAGGGGGGAAACCCAAACGGTGTATTCTGTTCACCTGTAGATGAGCCAGTGCCTACACATGAAAAAGCAGCATGTGAGATAGTATACCCGGGTATGCAATCACCGCACAACACATTTATTGTTCTTGGGAGAGATCGCCCCGGGTCTTTCGCATCAGGTGCTGGTGGAAAAGGCCGCACTCAATCTGGCATGATAGATATTGTTGTTGGTAAGGGCCACATGTCGGCCGCAGCTTCATTGCAAAAAACCGCAGGTGGTCGGTGTCTAAAGTATCCAGACTCCAGCGAAGCAATGGGGCCAAGTTTCATTAATGACGCCGCCAGAATATACTTAACACAGCAATGTTTGGGGACAGAAGATGATGGTGAAGAGGGCGGTATAGATAGGTATTTCGGCCTCCCAGAGAGCATCGCAATAGACTCTGGTGGAAAGTCAGCGATTGGTATAAAGGCAGACCACACAAGAGTTATTGGTAGAGAGTCTGTAAGAATATACGCTGGTTCCGCTAGAAACATGGAAGGCTCGAAGGTCGGCAAAGGAGAGAACAATTCAATGGGCAACAGACTTGATAAGCCAAGAATCGAATTGATAGCAGGTAATAAAGGAGATTTACAACCAGTTGTTTTAGGCACCAACTTAAAAGAATATCTTGCAAAACAAAGTAAAAAAACAAACGAAATAATTGATGATTTGCGAAAATTGCATGATAATTTAGCCATTGTAAATTCGGTTATAGCCGTTGCATTCCCATTCACCCCATTCATGCCTCTTGCATTACAAAGATTATTAAGTAGCCTATCCCAGTGGCCTAAGCAAATAGATGGAATCATAGCAGATGTAAACTATATCGACAAAATAGACCTCAAAGGCGGCGCTAGTATATTAAGCAGCACCGTATTCACGACATAGGAGTAATAAATGTCAAGCGAAGAAAACAGAACTGAAGAACCAACAATAACAGCAGACGTTTGTCAGGAGCCAGAAGAACCCAAAGCCCCGGACAAAATATGCCCGACCTGTATTCCAAACGACTCCTTTGTAGAGCCAGATTGGTGGGATACACCAGCACCTTTTTTAAATGAAAGAACTTGTGAGTATTGGGCCAATGTATCAATAAATGCTTTCGGAGATACATACACTCTTAGTGATCTCAGGGGAAGAGGAGCCACAGAATTTAAAAGAATACAGAAAACATATATAAGGACCGGCATAAAGAAAATGTTAAGACATTTTGATAAACTAGAGGCTGATGAAATTATATGTGCTTCTCCGCCGCAATCATTGGGGGGAGATTGCAAAGATATAACTCATTTAAGTTTTGAAGAGTGGGTTGACGGAAGGAAAGAAGCAGTTATTGCTGGCGCAGAAAACGCAGCACTTGTATATAGAGACCCTGATGGTGGACCTGTGGATTTTACTTCTCAAAACGAAGCACAGCAATACAAAAACGATTTTGATAATCCTTATTCTGATATTATAACGAACACAAGAGCATTGGAGCTTTATGCAAGAGCAGCCGATTATTGGGTCTTTTCAAGTTCTGAAAGCGTTTTGCATGTCTTAATTACAATACCTGCCTTTGTATTTGATCAGGTTCCAGCCGCCCCCAAAAAACCACAAGTTCAAAAAAACCAAGAGGAAGTTGAGCTTAATGCATTCAAATTGAGATCTCAACTAGCCATGGTAAAGAGAGCTTTTTCTTATTTTTCTAAATTTCAAGCCTTTTTCTATCAATACGAGGGAGGAAATTTAAGACAAGAATTTAAAACAGAGGAGTCCCTTGAGTATAAAACACTATATTTAAAATATTTAGATGACAAATTAGATTTGTTTGAAGAGCATTTAGAAACTTTAATATCGGAAAATGGCTATAATTGGGCTACTTTCACTTTTTCTCCAAAAAAAGTAACTCATATAAAAATAGCATTTAATAAGGACGACGAAAATCGTCCGTTTGATGTCGATGGTGTTTTTGTAAAAGCAAAAGGCTGTGATTATGTAGAATTAACGAGCGGAATTGACCATTTTAAATCCCGAGATAACGTAAGAAATCAAACAATTATGGGCTATATAGCAAATATTCGAGCAATGGCCAAAGAGTTGGAGGGTAGAGAAACTCCCCCGTGGTTAGATTTTGTTGTTAAATATACATTCCCAGAAATTTCAGTTGATTATGGTATATCAAATCTAACTAGTGATCCGATTGGTAGCTGTGCTTTAAAGCAATTAGACCCTTATAAGTTGGAAAATTACATCCTTGATACTGTTTTGTCTTTTCAAGAAGCATTTGCTTATCAATTAAATAAGCAAAATTGTAAAATGTTAGCTGAATTAAACTTAGCAGACCCAATGAACCCTCAATCAGAAAAGAAAAACCCAGACAGTTTTGGTGTCAGCAAGTCATGGGAGAAATTTACTGCCAAATTAGAAAAAGACTTTAAGAAAAATCATGGACCCCTGTTTCGCGCTCTTAGGAAAATCCCTAATAAGCTAAAAAAGGGCATCAAAAGGCCGTCTTTTGGTGATATACTTAATATGATGAGTCCTTGTAATTGGAAGTCTATCGTATTGGACGCCTTAAAGTGTATAATGGCTGGTATGGACATCCGAACTGTTTACTTAATTTTTATCAAGAAGACCCTATCAAGACTGGCTGGTGAAGGTTTAGAGCTAGTTTTAGACGGATTACCAAGAGATAAGTATGAAAAGGTAATGGAAATTGTTAAAAAAGAATTTAAAGATATGCCATTTCCATGGGAGACGGGCTATAAGCCGGGAGAAATGCCAACAAAACTAGCAGATTCTAAAGCAATAAAAGCGGCTAACGAGGAATATGCAGCCCGTAAGAATTATAATGATTCACAAACTGCTTTTGAAGCTGCCAAGGGCAGACTTAGAGATCTGGGTATTAATATTGATAATTACATACAAGAAAACGTTGATCTCAATATGATTGAGCAATATAAACTTGATAAAGAGGCCAATGAAGCAGTAGAGTATGCCGAGACGCTAAAGGCCGAAGCTAGTCAGAGTGACGATTTTGATCAAGACCAACTTGAAGAGGCTTTACAGACTATTAGAGATTACAGCCCGGATGGTGAGGAGTATCAAGAAAGCATAACCGCAGCCCAAGCAGAGAAGGCATTGAAGATCAACTACACAAAAGCAAAATATGATGACTTATTTAAGATTAAACAACAACCAATAAAGACAGAAGCCATAAGAATTCTTAACAATTATATGGAAAAAGAAAGATTACTTTCAAATGAAAGGGCTAGATTAAAACAACAAGAAGCCGTAGTGGAAGAAGCTGAAAAAGCCCTTGAACAGGCTGAAAAAGGCAAACCACCAGCCAAGGCTCAAGATTATCCCCCAGAATATTTGAAAGGACAAATTGTTCTCGAAGAAAAAAAAGGAAGTTATTTTTCACCTTATAATATAGAAGACAAGGATGGCAAGCCTCAAGTAACTAAAGCGACATGGGGCTCAAAGGAAACCAAGCTTAATTATACTTTAATTTGGTCGGGAAAAAGTAAAGGAAAAACAAAGGTTAACAAAACAGCACTTAAAACAGTACAGACTCTTTTACTCACAAGATTAGAACAAGATAAACAAAGTTTTGTTAAAAGAGCACAAACAGCACTTAAAACCGAGAAGGATAAATTAGAAACAATCAATAACGGGATTCAAATCGCAGAGGCTGCTCTGCAAAAAATGACAACCCACATTAATACCGATAAAGTAAAAAGCACTATAAAATCATCAGGGTCTAATAGTAATATTAGTCTTCCAGCATCCGTCGAGATTAATGAAACCACAATTAACTTATACGTCAATTTGCGATCTCTAGAGTCTGCTTTGAAAACAGAAATAGCTGGCTTAAGGGTTGAGTTAACTAACAACAGCAGAAAAATGTTTAAAACAGACACTAGTTTAGCTGAAGACGAAGATTACATTGCTTGGAAAAGTTTATCTGATGAACAAAAAGCAATAGCTATTGAGCAACAGAAGGATCTTGTTGCCCGTGGTATTTTTACTCTTGAGCCGGGAGAAACAGTTATTCCGGGAACGTTAGGGAAAGCCCTTGGAAGTGTTCAAAAGGCATACGTAGCCGCGTTAATTGACGGAATACTACAATCCGCCACAGTTATGGAAATTATGAGATCTTTTGATGCATTACCGGGCTCTAAGTTGATAAGCGCCTTCTTAACAACATTCAAGTGTCCAAATACTAATTTTTTATGGCCCCCTATAGATACCTTCCTAAACACTTTAACATATGATCCATGTGGAGATGGAGACACAGGAATAGCTTTGCCAAAAATTCCAGAAATTGGTAAATTTACGGGCTATAATATTTGGAAAGTTTTAAGAGATGCTTTCGTGTATGCTTTAAAATTAACAGTGGAAGAAGTTCTAATGAGTTTGTTATTAAAAGTAGCTAAGTTTTTAGATTCTGCATTGTGTAAAGCACTAGGTTTTTTACCAGCAGTAATGATGAACTCACTAAGCCCAAACCCAAAAAGCTTTGGGGAGGTAGTTGATGAATTAATATGTGGCAAAAAGAACACAAACCAGAAAGACAAAGATAGTGCATTACAGAAAGTAATGAAACAAGCTGGGGCGATTCCGAGAAATGTGCCACCTGCTGGAACTGGTCCTTCTTCTCCTGATAATGTAATCAGACCAGCAGTTGAAGATAGTAATATAACTGATGAACTGCCGGCAGAGTCCCCACCAGCCAACGCGACACAGTATTCTAATACGAACCCAAATGCTCAAAATATAGGCCCTAAAACAAACCAAGAGCAGCAACAACTTGGGAAGTACAAGGAATTGTCCACCTTGATATCGACTTTGGCAACTAAAGATGAATTAATAAATGCCATGACGTCTTTGCCCGAAGAGCAAGATATAGCATTCATGACTAATATCTCAAACATTGTAAAATTGCGAATGCCAGAGTTTGCTGAATCTTTTGCTGGTGCGGAAGAAACAATAGATTTTTTCACAGAGTGTGGTAATCTATTAACACCAGACCAAAGAGCAGCTTTGAGAAATCAAGCAAACCAGCCACTTTCTGACTATCCGATTGACAGTAGTGTCTGTATGACAAATGAAGATAAAGCCCTTTGGGATGAGCAAAGAAAACAAGCTTTCCAACTAGCTGGGATGGACCCTGCGATAGCAGATGAATACGTAGGCAAATTAAATGATAGAACTAATTCTGATTTTGCTGAACTGGTTGATGCTCTAATCGACTCACCACAAGACCAGTTTAATAAAGCAATTGAAAACTCTTTGGTTAGGCCCCCTGATCCAGACTGTAAATTACCAGCGATGTATGACCCTTATCCGGGCCCCACCAAGGAAACCATGAAGGCAATTCAGGAAGGCCTCTTCAAGCGTGTGCAGATGGCCTTTGTAGAAGATCTAATGGCATATAATTTCTTTGAAAGGTTTCTTGGCGACCCTCCCGGAATATTGAATACAATTTTAGCTGATAAAAAGGGATATACACTATCATTTCATAATTTTACAGCATCAAATAAATTAATTAGATTTATTCTCACACAAGAATGGACATCTGACCCCATACCAACGCCTGAGACTGTCTGTATTACTTTGAAAAACAACATGGACAAATTATCTGAAGATGGCGGGGGATACAAATATCCTTTCGAAGAAAATGAAATTATGATTTCTAAAGAAGAGCATTCGTTATTAATGAAATACAATAACGATTTAGAAGACGGCGCTTTCAAGTCTAAGATTATGATGTATGAAATATTAAAAGAAAAAGATAGTAGTAGAATAAGACAGAATTTTAATTATAAATTAAAGATAAGATCTAAGTTTTTTAATAGAACATTCATAGTCGAGAAGCAAGAGTCTTTAGAGGAAGACGAGTTAATGTCAGCTATAGAGCCACAAGACTACTTTGGAACGGATTATAGGGTTGAGGTCTTTCGCAACTTCATAAAGCATAAATATAGAGGATTACTTCAAAATGTGAAAATTAAACGTGAACATGCAAAAGTAGCATTTAATGCCATGAACGATCTTATATTTGATGATTTTTCAAAAAAACTAATGACCGGAAAGAATGGTGATATGCCAGAGGGTTTTTATTATGGTGCTGAAGATGTTCAGTTGACAGTTGATGACTACGAATACGTAGGGCCCGATGGTGAAGAATATGACTATGATGAAGAGGAAATGGTTCTAGGAAAGAGTAAGACAGATAACCCCAGAGTTCATTTCTTAGATCCAGCAATATACGGAGGGACTTATGCGGACCCTTACAAGTATATAGAAACTGTAGGGGAATGCGGTGGCCAAAGAGGCTGGATGAAGTTGGCAAGGGTGTTTGTCCCAGAGCTACAATGTGGTAAAGGAGATACAGACTTTCTTTATTTGAAAAACCTAACAAATAGAATACAAAAAGTAACAGGACAAATCGAGCCAAATGAAAACCTGAGTTTCGACCCAGAATGTGTAGTAGAGCCAGCTTTTGATAAAATCGCAGCCCCTGCTACTTTAGCTCAACTGGAAGGGGTTGTGTTGGCTACGATTAGAATGCATATAACCGATTTTATTATAAATGCCATGCCTGTTCTTAGTAATATAAATTTGGACTTTGGAAGAAACTACGATGAGGGAATATCTGAATATATTTTGTTCAAGATAGAACAAGCTTGTAAAAATGAGGTATCTTGGTGGACTCGCTCTAAATGGGAAGGGGAAAACTACTATATGTTGTTTTTGGAGCAAGCAGTTCAGACAGTTATGAGAATGATTGATAATGAAGAAATGGAGAGGAATGAAGAGCTTGGAAAAGCATATGATGCTATAGAAAAATCAATCAAAGAATACACTGTAGTTAATCCTGAAGACATATCCGAAGGATGGCAAGACGGAGCGGTTGTAGCCGGTGGTACAACAACAGGGGCTCTCCTTACAATGGCTTTAATAGGCGCTTCTGGCCCTATCGGCTTACTTTATGTTGCTAGTGCTGCTGCTGCTGGTGGTTTTCTGTTTAAAATTGCAAAAGACGCAGTTAAGTTATCCATGGCCAGATTTGCCATGAAGCTATATACAATCAGGCAAAACATTTCTCATTGCCGAACAATGTTAAAATATCTGATTAGAAATCAGTTAAATTTTTATAGGGACGAGTTGAATTTAAGGCTTGAACCCAGACCATATATCTATGACACGGCAAAGTATTTTATTGGGGCTAGTAATGTTTTTAGTTCGGAGCACTGCCCGAACGCAGGAACGAGCGATATAGAAAATCCAATTGGTGGTGGACAAATAGACAACCTTACATATGGTAATATAAAAAATGTTGTCCCAAGCACCGATATTAACCCCTTAAGCTTCGAAAGCAATAACGATCAGTTTACCGCAACTGCATCGCAAAAGGGAGCTTTCTATTTAGAAAAATATGTTAGAGTTTTGGCACCCGACCACACATCAGCAGTCCCTAGAGACAAGTTGAAGTCTGAATTGGCAAATATGATTTTGAATCGAGATGAAAACCTAAAAGGTGTTGTTAATATAAGCAAATTTAAAGAGTTTTTAATCTCTATTAAGGAGTTTATAACAGATACAAATAATGCCAATATATCTAATGCCTTGGGGCCTATAGTTTTTAAAGATATAAGGCAAGAAAATGAAAAACCAGATGCAATGCCAGATGAAGAGTTTGAAATGTTAGAGAGTGTATCTCAAACTGGTGTTAAGTTTGGAGTTAGATTGTGTTATGTTCCGCCTGATGGTTTTACAATGAGTGATGTTCAATCAACGCCATTCACAAGAGCGGAAAAGAGCTATCACTTTGAAACTTCACACGTATATCCGGCGACAAAGCATATATTTCCTATTTGCTCTTATGAGCTTGATTTGCCTGATGGTAAGATTGAGGATTACATTAATTCCGATGAAAACATGAATCAGCATATAAAGTGCTTTGTCGATAATTTAACAAAGGAACCAGAGTTTAAATTGGTCTTTGACAAAATCTTCGATCTCAAAAGATCACCCTCCATGTTGGCAATATATTCAGCAATAAATTTCTTGCCATCACTAGGAGTTAGTGAAGACGAGAGAGAGAAGGAAGAGTCAATCGGTGACGATGGTATAGGAAATACCTTTAATGATACAAAATATGCATTAAGAAGACTTTTCATTCAATGTTATAAAAGAAAGGACTTTGACCCTGAAGATGAAGAGGACGAGTATGATATGTTAAGAGACGAAACGAGAAGACTGACTTCAAACATGTTTAGGGCTATAACCAATGAAGATAAGGTTCGATGGTGGCAAAAGAGAAGACTCATAGATAAGCCATTCGATTGTGATGGTAATAGTTGCGGAAACGCATTCTCAAGTCTATATGAAGTAAAAGAGAAAGATTCTGAAAAGAAAAAAGCAGAAGATAGAAAAGAAAGAGAAAGAGAAGAGAGAGAATTTAGAGAATAGATTATTTACTTATAAAGAGGGTGTGTAAAAATGTCAAGTGTAAAATATACAGTAAAGTTTCCGTTAACATTCGAAACTGATGACCCGGGTCATGACCAGATAGGAACAGAAAACTTGCCTGAACTAGTAGACTTCAATATAAAAAATGTTCTTTTGACCAATCCCGGAGAAAGGACGTGGGATGATGGCTTCGGAGTCGGAATCAATCAGTATGTCTTTGAGAATTTTGAGGATTTTGAATTAGAGGTTTTAGAAAACAACATTCGAAGCCAGTTAGACGAATACGTTCCTTACATATATTTAAATGATTTACAATTTAGTCGAAGTATAGAGGGTATGAGCTTGGGCATTAGAATTTCGTATACAATTGCTCAAGTTAATACATCTCATGTCTTGGACGTTACCTTTGACCCAGATGGTGATGGCTATGGAAACCTTAACAACCTTGAAAGTAGCTATTTGAACAAAAGTGATGCATTGCAATCTACCATAGACGGCTGGTGGTCTGCTAAAAACAATTGAGCTTAAGAGATTTAAAAATAAATTAAAAAATACACAACAAAGATTGAATTAATATTTAAATTATGTATCTATTTACTTTGATTTTATAGGATTTAAAAAAGATGCCAAAAAACAAAAATGTGCCAATAAAATATACTAGCAGAGAGTTTGACAGTATAAAAGAAGATTTAGTTGATTATGCCAAAAGGTATTATCCCGATTCTTATAGAGACTTTACCAAAGCTTCTTTTGGCGCCATGGTATTAGATAGCGTTGCTTACGTGGGAGATGTCTTATCTTATTATTTAGATTATAATGTTAATGAAAGCTTCTTGGACACCTCAATAGAGTTTGATAATATACGAAAACACGCAAGGGCATTAGGTTACAACTTTTTTAGCACCCCTTCATCTTTTGGCGAAGTAGCTCTTTTTATAAGCGTTCCGGCCAATACAAATGGAACAGCCCCAGACACATCTTATTTACCCATGCTAAAGAAGGGGGCAAACTTTTCATCTACAGACGGTAAAAATTTTATTTTAACGGAAAATGTTAATTTTAATGATCCAAAGAGTGAATTTGTGGCAACAGGGATTGATCCAACCACAGGGTTAAATACTTATTTTGCTGTTAAGGCATATGGTCAAGTAAAATCAGGAGTCATTCTTCGCGAAGAAATAGACTTAACAGAAGAAGTTTTTGAAAAATTTAAAATTGTAAGAGTTGGAGATGCTAATATTTCTGAAATTATTAGTGTATTTGATTCCTCTGGTAATCAATACTACCAAGTTGATACTCTGTCACAGGAAGTAATTTTCAGAGAAACAACCAATAGAAATGCTCACAATGACGGAGTCAGGTCTATTTTAAAACCTTTTGTCACAAATCGTCGGTTTGTCTTGGAGCAAGACGACACTGGCACCTATATGCAGTTTGGATTTGGGTCTGAAGAGGAAGAAAACGAAGCAGATAGCTTGGTGGAGCCGTCCCGGATCGCCTTAAAGCTACACGGCCAAAGGCAAATAACAACATCAACATTTGATCCAACCAAGTTGTTGGCGACTGATAAGCTTGGTGTTGCACCTTCTAGCACTACTTTGACAGTTAAATATAGAATAAATGATGGTGACAATACCAGTGCTGCTTCGAATTCAATAATATCTGCTGACCAGTATGAGTTTATCTTTGTGGATGAATCTTCGCTCATACCATCAGAGGTGGCAGAAGTGAGAGCGTCTTTGGAATTGACAAACGAAGAGCCAGTAACAGCCGTAAGCGCCCAGATCACTGTCGATGAACTAAAGCAAAGAGCTAAATCTCATTACGCCGCACAGTCAAGAGCGGTAACCAAGCAGGATTATGAATCATTGGTATATAACATGCCACCTAGTTTTGGCTCTGTTAAGAGAGCAAACATAATAAATGATGCTTCAAAGAATGATAAAAGGATAAGAATGTTCGTTATCTCCGAGGATTCCGATGGAAAACTGTCTTATACATCTGGTGTTGTAAAGAATAATATAAAAAATTGGCTTAAGCACTACAAAAGCTTGAATGACAATGTGGAAATCCATGATGCTAAAATTATTAACTTTAGTGTTGATTTTAAAGTGGTCACCGACAGAAGATATAATAGCGACGAAGTGATGTTTGATTGTGTAGAAAAACTAAAAGAATACTTTAGCCAGAAACTGTATATAGGTGAACCACTTTACTTAACTCGAATTTATGATGAACTTAACAGTATAGACGGCGTTGTCGATGTAAAAAGAGTGACTGTCGAAAACAAAGCAGCAGGCCTTTATTCGATCTTGCCTTTCAATTTTTACAATGCACTCTCTGGAGACGGGACCTATTACATAGTCCCAAAAAATGTGATATTAGAATTAAAATATCCTGATTTAGATATAAAAGGAACGGCAATATAAAATGGCTATAAAAAGATATTATTCAGACGCTGATAACACAATTACCAATGCGTTTCAATCAGACCTAACAACAAGAGGGACTGGCTCAAACATGGGTCAATCTGATATATTGGAAGTGTTCTCCATATATGGTCAGGTCGGTGCTTCTTCTACAGATTCTGAACTCTCTCGAATTATAATTAATTTCCCTGCTGCATCAATGGCATCCGATAGAGAAAATGGGCTATTACCGGCCTCTGGCAATGTTAGTTTCTTTTTGAAGATGTTTAATGCAGAGCACAGACAGACAACCCCCCGTGGATATAACCTTACAGTGAATGCGCTGTCGGGCACTTGGCAAGAGGGGTTTGGTCTGGATATGGAAGGCTATGAAGACCTTACTTATGATAAGGCTGGTTCCAATTGGCTTAACGGAAGCGGGGACCACCAAGCAGCCTCATTCACAATGGCACTTCAGGGTGGTGCAAACAAAGCATCTATGTCTGGTCAAGCCTTCACTCTTACAGACGTATATGGAACTTCACAGACGTTTACTTTTAATATTGCAAATGATACAGTTACAAGTGGCACCATTGGTATGTCTTCAGATTCCAACACCACAGATATTATTAATACAATTAAGTCTGCAATTAATGATGCCTCCTTATCAAATTTATTAATAACTGCAACTACAGTCACTGCCGTAGGAGATAGTGATTCAGAAATGCGATTACTAATAAGTCAAGATGTCACTGGTGCTGCTGGTAATTACAATGTTGATTTGTCAGATGTAACACACTTGTCTGTTCTTGACAGCGGTTGGGGCTTTACTGGTGGCAGCGGCAGATGGGCAACCGCCGGCGGGCAGTATTTTCTAGATTCAAGTTCTTCATTTGAGCAAACATTCCAAACCGGCCTTGAAGATATGGAAGTGGACATTACAGAACTGGTTGAACAGTGGATTAACAGCGCTGGTAATGTATTAGGCTATAAAGACAGAGACGGAGTAATTATAAAATTAGCTCCAACTTTTGAAGCACAGAGCAGCTTTAATTCATCAGGGTCGTTAACGACGAATTATACCAAAAAGTTTTTTAGCAGATCTTCTGAATATTTTTTCAAAAGACCTGTTATTGAGGCAAGGTGGGATTCGGCCACAAGAGACAACAGGGGTAACTTTTATATTAGTAGTTCCTTGTCAACTCCGACAGATAACCTAAACACCTTATATATGTATAACTATGTTCGGGGCAATTTGAGAGATATTGGGAACCGATCGAGCAATTTGCCCGCTCTTACACTGTATCATGCATCTGCTTCAGTGCCAGAGATAGGAAGTAGAAAAGGTTTTCTAAATTCAAGCAACGCGGCTGTAGAGCATTTGACCTCTAGTCGAGTTTCCACTGGGGTGTACAAGGCGACTTTTGCCGTGACCGCCGGTGTAGTGACAGATACATATCCTTACCTTGTTGATGTGTGGACACTTGACGGCACACAGGCCCACACCGGATCGTCATTTTTGCCGAAAACACATGCATTTTCAGCTTACAACCCAAATCAAACTTACGTAGTTTCAATGCCCAATTTGAAACAACAATACAACAAAAGACAAATAGAAAGATTTAGATTATTTGTAAGAGAGAAGAATTGGTCTCCAAATATTTATACCAAGGCAGTTGCTACACCAGAGACAATTTTAATTGATTCTGCTTCATATCAGCTTACAAGGCTAGCAGATGATCAGGTCGTAATAAACTACGGCACCTCTTCTACTAACCATACCATGTTATCGTATGATGTTAGCGGAAACTATTTTGATTTGGATATGAAAATGCTAGAGCCCGGATATACATATGGGCTAAAGTTTTCGTTTTATGAAGACTCCGTAGGTTCTTACGTAGAGCAACCAAACACATTTAAATTCAGAGTAGTTGAAGATGAGTATTAAAGACTATTTTTACAGTAAACAAGCATCCTTAAAATCGGTTCAATCGGCCAGTGCAAAAGTAGAATCATTAGATTATATTAGCACAAAGATTATTAGCGATAAGGCCTTCACGCCTCATCTAGACTTTGCTTCAGCTTCTAACTTTGCAAAGTTTGGGTCTGCTAAAGAGTATTACGCCAATTCTATAAAGAGGATACACGACAATTATCCTTATGATGGATCTAATAAAGAAAAATTATTCTTTCAAATTTCGTCTTCATATTTAGACGAATACATTTTTGATAAAAAGTATCCCAAATCGAATGGGTATATTACTCTATCATATGATACATGGGGAACTGCCGCATCAATAACTGATGGATACGGTATCCCAAATGACTCTACTGATTATGAATATATCTTTGTTAAAGGTGGGATGCACACAAGAACGGGCCTCGCAGACAGTAAGCTCAAAACCATTTTTAAAAATTCTCCTATTGTTTATGACTCTGCGAAGGAGCGCACAACCACTTTTGTCTTAAACATGACCGATGGGTTTTGTGTTGAGTTCTGGCTTAAGAAGGACGCATTTGATCTGACAAAGACACAGAAAGAAGTAATCTTTGATCTTTGGAATGGCGAGCCTTCCTCTTCTGCTAATTATGGCCGGTTCACATTGGAACTCTCGGGAACAGCCGAGGCAGAGGCTGGTCAAGATGTTATTAGAGCTACGCTTTACTCGGGCTCTAACGGCTTTTTTTCGCAACCAATTGGAACTTCGACCATTACTACCGGATCGCTCTCAAACTGGGCACATTACGCCTTTACGGCCGTTTCTGGTGGTGCGGGAATTACCTCCCGTCTTTACAAGAATGGTGACCTGAACGAAACCAAGGTTCTTGGAACCACTGGTATGGGCGACATACCGGGCTTATTTAACGCTTTTATTGGCGCCCTGCAAACTAACCCCTCTGGATCATCAGCAGCGCAATTTGCA
>Ga0209348_1000418_pt1 | contig 22820 bp, 18 predicted proteins | sample ETNvirenome_2_30_FD_184065 | JGI IMG/M metagenome (GOLD analysis project Ga0209348, IMG submission 184065) | Marine viral communities from the Pacific Ocean - ETNP_2_30 (SPAdes) (version 2) | ecosystem: Environmental > Aquatic > Marine > Oceanic | place: Pacific Ocean | collected 2013-06-22
TAGGGTGTTTAATCTCTTCACTTAGCATATCGCGCTTATATAGCCCTGCTTTTTCTCGTTGCTGTTGTGCTTCAAATAAAATAAGCGCAGCAGCTACTGATACATTAAGTGACTGCACCATGCCTTGCATAGGAATAATAATGTTTTGATCGGCGTGTTTTAGCGCGTGCTCAGAAATTCCTGTTTTTTCTTGGCCAACGATTATAGCTGTGGGTTTTGTGTAATCGATTTCTCTAAAATCTACAGCATCTTCGCTCAAGTGTGTTGCTAATATTTGTACATCTGGGTTGTGCTTTCGCATCATCGCAGCAGCATCATCAATATTTTTATGCAGGTGTGTTTCTAGCCAGTTTTTACTGCCACCAGAAGTATTATTGGTCAGCCATTTTTGGTTTTCTGGCCATACAGCATGCACATGATGGCAACCTACTGCATCAGCACTTCTTACAATAGCTGAGAGATTATGATGTTTATGTACGTCTTCTAGGCAGACCGTTAAGTCTGTTTGGCGACGTGAGAGCACGTCTTTTATTCGTTGGTAGCGATTTTGCTGCATGGTGATCCTCTTTTTTGATAATTATACGTAATTTTATCTATTAAGGCATTACTGTGCGGCTAATTGGATTTTGCAAAGAGATTAGGGTCTCGGTTGATTGAATCGCTTCTATAGCTTGTATTTTATTAATGAGCACGTCTTGCAGATGGTCGATAGACTTGGCCATTACCTTTATAAAAATGCTGTAGTTACCCGTGGTGTAATAAGCTTCAACTACCTCTTCTAATGCTTCTAGTTTAATCAGTGTTTCTGGGTAGTCGCGAGCGTTGTTTAAGTTAATACCAATAAAGCAACATACATCGTAACCTAGTTGCTTTGTACTAATGCTTAATTGGGTGCCGGTAATGATGCCCGCTTGTTTCATTTTTTCTACGCGTACGTGAATTGTGCCGGCACTTACAGCAAACCGTTTAGCTAATTCTGCGTAGGCTGTACGGGCATTGGCCATTAGAGCGTGAAGTATCTGTTTATCGAGATTATCGATTTGATAATTTTCCATTATTTTTGCTTACTTAAATTAGTGAATCTACATTTTTATACCGTGTAAATTAATCGATTTTGCATATTAAAGCTATTTTTATTATGGGTTATTGAATTAAAAGTTTAAATCGTTACAGTAACCTCATTGAAGACGCCTACAGGGTGTTTTCTCATTAATAAGCAAGTAACAATAACTGGGAATGAGGCCAATTATTATGAGTTCACACTATGTGCAGCAACAGCAGCAAATAAGTAAAGTTAAGCAGTTTTTTTCACAGCAATTAGAGCAGCAACTAGGGTTAGTTGAAGTTCAGGCTCCTATTTTGGCCAAAGTAGGTGATGGCACACAAGATAACCTGAGCGGCCACGAGAATGCAGTTGCTGTTAACGTAAAAGCAATTACCGATAGCAGCTATGAAGTTGTTCATTCGCTTGCTAAATGGAAACGTAAAACGCTAGCGACTTACGGCTTTTCTGTAGGTGAAGGTATTTATACACAAATGAAAGCGTTGCGCCCAGATGAAGACTCATTAAGCCCAATACATTCTGTTTATGTTGATCAATGGGATTGGGAAAAGGTAATTTGCCAACGTACTGAACGTACGCTCTCTACATTACAAGACACTGTTAAAGCTATTTATACTGGCATTAAGCAAACAGAGCAGTTTGTAAGTGAAAGCTTTGGTATAGCCCCATTCTTACCTAGTGAAATCACGTTTATACACAGTGAGCAATTACGCAAAATGTACCCTGAATTTAGCGCAAAGCAACGCGAAAAAGCCATTGCACAAGAGTACGGTGCGGTGTTTTTAATTGGTATTGGGGGTGCATTAGGTGATGGTAAAATCCATGATGTACGCGCTCCAGATTACGACGATTGGTCTACCCAAACGATTGACGGATACACAGGATTAAATGGCGATATTTTAGTGTGGAACCCTGTGTTAGAAGATGCCTTTGAAATATCATCTATGGGTATTCGTGTAAGCCCTGATGTATTAAAAGCGCAATTGAGCATAACAGGCGATGAAGAACGCCTAGCATTCGATTGGCATAAAGCATTATTAGAAGAGGCTTTCCCACAAACAATTGGTGGCGGAATAGGGCAATCGCGCTTAGCAATGTTATTACTGCAAAAGCAGCATATTGGACAAGTCCAAGTAGGTGTGTGGCCAAAGCAAACGCACGATACGGTAAGTGGCTTACTGTAAATTATAAAGGGCGCTTAATGCGCCCTAATATGTTTTAAAGTTTATTTCTACTTTATTGTTTTGTAGGTTTATATTGCAAGGTGGGTAGTTGCGGGTAGTTTTTAATACTTTATCAAAAATATGGATCTCTACCCCTGAGTGTAATGATGTATTAACGACGAGATTTGCATCGCTTAGTAGGTCGTGGAGTTCATGATCTAGGCTAGATAACTTTTTCTCTAGCTGCTCTGCTTGTTGGCAATAATGCTGCTGTGTTGCGCCAATTTTTTTAATGAGCAGATTCTTCTTTTCTATATCTTTTACTTTATCTGCTTTTTCAAGTGCTGCTTGAAGGGTATCAAGCTGCTCATCGGTTTTTGCTAAGTCTTTAAAGCAGTTATCTGTGTCGGCCGTTATTTCAGCGCCGGATGCGGCTAAATTGATAGCCATTTTTGCGCCTGATTCATTGCCTATTTCGCCAGCAATTAACACGGTTGCATCAAGAATCTCTCCACCAAAAATTTTCCCTTTGGGTAACTCTGTTTGGCCAACTTGTAATAAGTGTTTTGCTTTAATCGCACAATGGCTGGCTTGGCGGTCTATAAAAATGTTTTTGCCCTGCATATAACAGTATTGTGCGTGAGATACATGCACATCACCTTCACTTTTAATAGAGCACGACAATGTTTTATCTTCGAGCTTTTGATGGCCAATAATGCCTTGCTTTACAGTGATGTTTCCGCCGGCTGATAATTCGCCAGATTCGACCGTGCCAAAAACAGTAATGTCGCCTTTTGCGGTGACTCGCATTCCTGGGTCAATGTTTTTAGTCACAATAACACTGCCTTCAAAATCAATATGGCCGCTTTTAACATCTACATCAGAGATGGTAAAAATATCATCAACTCGCATACCGTTAGGTATTTCTACGGGGACCCCCGCTGTTGTAGAAACAAGCTCGAGCGGATTTGTTTTTGATATTTCGGCGCCTTCGCCTGCCACTAACTTTTTATTTTCACCGGGTTTAGCCGGTAGTATGTCACCTACTACAGTGAATCCTTCTTTACCGGGAGTTGCAGGTTGCTGGCGGATCAGTACAGTGCCGGGCTCTACGCTTGCCAGTTTACCAAAGTCGCGCATATCAACACTGCCATCTTCCTTCATTTTTGGTGCTTTTAGGCGATCTTTGAGGGTTTCTACCATAGCTACAAATTTTGTTGCTGTGCCTTCGGCTGGCAGGCGGCCTTTGGCTAGAATCCCTTTTGCCACTGTACCTGGGGGTAAGTTAAATTGTTTATCTAAAAGCTGCTCTAAAAAAGCTTGTTTGTAACCACGTACAACCCCTGCTTTTATGAGTTGTTTTTTGCCCTCTTCTAATGAAAGTACTTTACCACCATAAGCTAAGGTTAGCTCACCTATGGCTTGCATTTTATCTTCACTTAACGTTACCACAAGCGATGCATCGTGCTTACTTGCTACAACCAAGGTTGGCTCATTATTTTGCGCTTTAAAAAAATTATCAATAGCCTCGTGGTCAATTTTGCATTCGCAAAACGTCGACTTCTCGAGTGCATCAATTATAAAAGCGGCGCTAGGTGGAGCGTGCTTACTTACATCAAGTAATACGTTCCCATTATTGGCAAGCTTAAACACTAGTTAATCCTTTTCTACTACTTAAGTTAAGATTGATTTTATTGCATGATTACAGAGTGCTAGATATTTACATGTGAGTCAAGAAAGGGCGATAAACAAAGGCTAGCAGTAAAAAATAGAGCTATAAAGGGGGTTTATAGCTCTGTATTTATTAATTAGTTGAAGGAAGTTCCATGATGCCGTCAATTTCAACTTGTGCGCCTTTTGGTAGAGCACGTACACCTAGTGCTGCACGGGCAGGATAAGGCTGCTTGAAATATTGGCTCATTACTTCATTAACAGTGGCAAAGTTTGATAAGTCTGTTAGGTAGATATTAATTTTAACAAGATCTTGGATTTTACCGCCTGCTTCTTCGCACACCGCTGTAATATTTTTAAATACTTGATGTGTCTGCTCGCTAAAGTCTTCTGAAACCATTTCCATTGTTTCTGGGACAAGTGGGATTTGTCCAGATAAATAAACGGCAGTACCTACTTTAACCGCTTGGCTATAAGTGCCGATAGCAGCAGGTGCTTTTTCGGTAGAAATAAATGCTTTATTCATGAGTTTCCTATTTTACTTTTTACGATAGACTCTTTGCACATCAGGCATCACGCGAATGCGGCGCATAATATTAGCAACGTGGACGCGGTTTTTAACGGTAACGCCCAAGTCTATCACATATAAATTACTTTCTTTTTCGTCGGTAGTGATCTCAACAATGTTGGCTTGGGTTGTAGCAACAACATTTGTGAGTTTAGCTAAAGCCCCTTGGTGGTTAATTATTTCCACCCGTAGCGCAGCTATATATTCTTTTTCTGGATTGTCATCCCATTTTACAACCAGGTATCTTGAGCGTTCGTTTTCCCAGCCGCGAATATTTTTACATTCTTGGCGATGAACGGTAAGCCCTTTACCTTGGCTAATATGTGCAGTGATGGCATCCCCTGGTACAGGACGGCAACACTTAGAATAATTAACCAACATGCCTTCGGTACCAATAATGGTTGCTTTGGCTTGTTTGCTAATATCTGACAAGTCGTCGCTTTCTTCTTGCAATAAGCGTTTAGCGATTAACACGCTCATTAAGTTACCTGCGCCTATTTCTACTAGTAATTCTAATACTGTAGATAGTTCGTGCTCTTCGAGTACGCGGGCTATGTTTTCATCGGCAATGCTGTCGAGCTTATTTTCACCCAAGGCAGAATCGAGTAAGCGTCGGCCTAATAACAATGCTTCTTCTTGGTGTTGGCTCTTAAGGTAGTTTCTTATCCCTAAACGGGCTTTACCTGTAACTATAAAGTTTAACCAGGTTGCATTAGGGTGTGCACCCGAGCTGGTAATAATTTCAACACTTTGCCCAGTATCTAAGGCTTTGCTTAGCGGGTAAGGTTTACGGTTTACCCTTGCACCTACACAAGTGTTACCTACATCAGTATGCACCGCGTAAGCAAAATCAACCGCGGTAGCGCCCATTGGCAACTCTACTATGCGGCCATCGGGGGTAAATACGTATATTTCTTCTGGGAACAGCTCGGTTTTAACGTTCTCGACAAATTCGAATGATGAGCCGGCACTTTGCTGAAGCTCCAGCAAACTTTGCATCCATTGACGCGCACGCTGTTGAGCTGTGTTACCCGCGCCATCACCGGCTTTTTTATACATCCAGTGCGCAGCAACCCCTTTATCGGCCATGTGATCCATGTCATGCGTACGCACTTGTATTTCTACCGGAATACCGTGTGGGCCTACTAATGACGTATGCAAAGACTGATAACCATTTGTTTTAGGTACGGCAATATAGTCTTTAAAACGCGTTTCGATAGGTTTATACAGGTTATGTGCAACACCTAACACGCGATAACAGGTATCCATTGCATCTACGTTTATTCTAAAGGCGTAAATATCCATTACCTCATTAAAAAGCAGCTCTTTATTTAGCATTTTTTTATAAATGCTATAGAGGTGTTTTTCGCGCCCAGAAACCGTCGCCTTAATACCAGACTCTTCAAGACGTGCTTCTATTTCGGTTTGAATGTTAGAAATAACTTCTTTGCGATTGCCTCGCGCTTTTGCCACTTCAGATTTAAGTGCGCGATGACGCATAGGGTATAAAGCCTGAAAACCTAAATCTTCTAGCTCATTTTTAATATCGTGAATACCTAAACGGTTTGCAATAGGTGCGTAAATTTCAAGTGTTTCACGGGCAATACGACGGCGCTTATCAGGGCGTAGAGCACCTAATGTACGCATATTGTGAGTACGATCGGCCAGTTTAATTAAAATAACCCGAATGTCTTGGGTCATAGCCATGATCATTTTTCGGTAGTTTTCAGCTTGGAATTCTTTTTTGTCTTTAAAGCTGAGCTTATCGAGCTTACTTACCCCTTCAACAAGTTCGGCAACCGTATCGCCAAATATTTCGGCTAAGTCCTGTTGGCTAAAATCGGTATCTTCAATAACGTCATGCATTAGCGCGGCCATAAGTGTTTCATGGTCAAGGTGCATGCCAGCAAGAATTTGGGTTACTTCAACAGGGTGAGTAATGTACGGCTCGCCGCTTGAGCGAGTTTGCCCCTCGTGAGCCTCTCGGGCTACCACGTAGGCTTTTTGCACTAGCTCTACTTCAGCAGCAGGCAAGTATTCAGATATTTTCTTTTTAAGACCTTCAAAAAGATACATTCACACTCCAATGTTCTCGTGAAGCAATAAGTAACGGTAAGTAATAGAATATACGATGAAAAGAGGGGATTGCCAACGGCTAGAGTAGAAATACTGAGCCGTTGACTAAATCAAACCGGGTGGTTGATTATTGATTACCGCCAACAATAGCAGCAACCGCAGCTAATTCAGCTGCTTCTTGGTGTTGTTGTTCTTCACGGTCAATAACGTCCATGGATGAACTATCAACTAAACCTTTTTCGATTTCACGTAGAGCGATAACGGTTGGTTTGTCATTTTCAGCGTCTACTAGTGGGTCTTTACCACCAACAGCAATTTGGCGGGCACGACGAGCCGCAACTAAAATTAAGTCAAAACGATTACCAATTGCATCTACTGCATCTTCAACTGTTACGCGAGCCATCTCAGCACTCCAAAATAATTTAAAAGCAAAGGCGTAGTTTACTGCAAGCAGCTTGTTTCGCCAATAGCCAGTGGTTAATTTTTACCAGTTTTCCCTGTAAAGGGCATAAATGGCTTATTTAAGTAAGTTTGTAATTAAATCGTGATGACGACTAGCTTGGGCTTTTAACGTTAAGCGCTGCGCTAACACGATAGTTTCAATATTGCTAAGGGCGGTTTCAAAATCATCGTTAACCACAACATAATCATATTCATTGTAGTGCGATGTTTCTGATTGCGCTTTGGCCATACGCCCAGCGATGACCTCGGCAGAATCTTGGCCTCGGTTATTTAAGCGCTGCTCAAGCTCTGCTTTAGAAGGCGGCAAAATAAAAATTGTTTGCACGCTTGGCATAATTTCGCGCACTTGCTGCGCGCCTTGCCAGTCAATATCTAAAAATACATCAATACCGGCATTCAGCTGCGACTCAATAGCCTGCTTTGAGGTACCGTAGTAATTATCGAATACTTGCGCCCATTCAAAAAAATCATCTTTGGCAATTAATGCTTTAAATTCATCGGCGCTTACAAAGTGATAATGCACCGCATTTTCTTCACCAGGACGAGGGCTTCGGGTGGTATGCGAGACCGATACTTTCATATCTGCGTGTTTTTTTAGTAACGCCGTGATTAAGCTAGATTTACCTGCACCAGAAGGCGCCGATAAAATAAATAAATTTCCGCGAGTTTGAGCCATGTTTTTCTCTACTTAAAATAAACAGGCTTGGACTAAATCAATAATCCAAGCCTTTAATTGCGCTATTGTACTTTATTTAACACTTTTTACTCAACCATCTCTTATTAACACCCCCTCTGCTTGTATGTAGGGGTTTTCCCCTATGACTTATAGGGAGTGATCCTGATATGCAAGAAAGCGCTTTGCTTATTAAATGTACTTGTAAACAAAATATTAACCAAACAATGTTAAGCAAACATTCTTTTAAGTAGGTGGGTAAATTATGAAGTCATCAATTAAGAATATACTGGCTGGTCTTTCTCTTGCAGGATTTAGCCTTAACGCTGCAGCCGCAGCTGTTATAGGTAATCAACTAGAACAAAAACTACAAACAATGTCTGCAACAGAAAGTGCCATGGTTGTGGTCAGTTATGATCAACTAGGCGCACTAAGTAATACTCAATTACAAAACTTATTAAGCTTAGGCTTGGTTGAAGGTGTGCAATTTAAGTCTTTGCCAATTATAGGCTTGTTGGCTACACCTTCACAAATATCTCAGTTAGTAAACGTGCCAGGTGTTCGTTCTGTTTATGCAAATAGATCACTTACTTATTTTAATAAAGAAGCACGCGAATTAACGGGTGTAGATAAGCTTCAATCAGATGATTTTGAAGCCCACAATGGAATCAAATTTACGGGCAAGGGTGTGACCGTAATAGTGAATGACTCGGGTATTGATGCCACATTAGATGACTTAGAGTATGGCTCTAAGGTTATTGAAAACGTACAGGGGGTTACACATGCACAAGCAATTTCGCTTACTGGAATAGATGGTGTTTGGATAGAGGGCCAACCAAATACAGACTTAAATGTAGGCCACGGCACTCATTGTGCTGGCACTGTAGCGGGTTGGGGCTCTCATTCTGATGGTGAATATAAAGGTGCGGCTCCAGGCGCTGACTTAATTGGCTATGGCTCTGGAGCTGGTTTGTCGATTTTAGATGCGTTGGGTGGTTATGACTATGCGATTAGTCATATTTGGGATTTCAATTCGCCAATTCGAGTAATGAGTAATTCATGGGGCTCAAGTGGTAAGTTTGACCCATTAGGACCAATTTCACTGGCTTCTTATAAGGCGTACAAGCTAGGCATGATCTCGGTTTTTGCAGCTGGAAACTCAGGTTCGGGCGAAGATACACATAATCCGTATGCTCAAATCCCGTGGGGGATGTCGGTTGGCGCGAGTACTAAGCAAGCTGAGTTGATTGATTTTTCATCGAGAGGCAAAAATGGTGAAGTAGGCGACTTTACTATGCCAGACGGCAGTGAATGGACTTATAAAAATGAAGTAAGTATTGTCGCCCCCGGTGTTGATATTATCTCTACAAGAGCAAAAACGAATGTTGTATCTAATGGCGGAGCAGATGATATTGATGCCATGCCTGCTGAGCACCTTCCTTATTACACTATGATTTCGGGCACATCAATGGCTACGCCGCATGTGGCTGGTGTGATTGCACTTATGCTAGAAGCAAACCCAGAACTCACACCTTTAGAAGTGAAAAAAATCATCCAAGAAACGGCAACCAATATGCCAGGCTATGAAGCATGGGAGGTTGGTGCAGGGCATATAAATGCATATGCAGCTGTTGCAGGTGCATTAGGTTACGATAATCAAAATAGCGTAACAGTTAACAACTTAAATGACTTTAATGCTAACGCCATTACATTGGCAGACGCTGATCCGCAGCCTTTTGAAGTCTTATACTCACCGGTTGGGGAGCCTGAAGTGCACAGGTTTAACGTAAATGCAGAGGATAGCTGGATAAATGTTTCTTCTGAGGTTTTTGCTACAACCACTAAGTTAAAGTTAGAAGCGCCAGATGGCACTGTGTATATGGGTAACTTAACACTGCCAGTACTTGATACAACTATGCGGGTTTCTGCACCTGCGCAAGAAGGCGAATGGAAATTATCTGTATATGGAATGACATCGTTATCCGGCGTACAAGCAGACCCTACTGGATTAACTAACGGCCCAGGCGTACCTGAATTTATTAGTGGTGAAATTTCAATTTTAAAATCGGGTGGCTACGAAGGGCTAGACGATATTGAGGGGCATCCAGCGCAAAATGCAATTGAGTTTGCTGTCAGTGAGCGCCTAGTTGATAGCAGAAACAATCTTTTATATCGCCCAGATGCAAACCTTAAACGCAAAGAACTTGCTAAGTATCTTGTTATGGGTATGTCTGTTAGGCAGCATAGAGATATTTTAAACAATGAAAAAATGCCCCTTTCAGATGTAAACGGCCAATACACACCTTTCATTGAAGCTGTGACTGAGGTTGGTTCTGCGTTAAAAGATCGCACTCAAATCCAAGCACCAGTTATGCTCACAAGCGAAGGGACATTTTCACCTCAAGGTAATGTAACAAAAGAAGAGCTGGCCTATTCACTGGTTCAAGGACTTGGTTTAGAGGAGCAAGTGCGTGCCTTTACAGGTGATATCACAATTGAATATAACTCAGAGCGTATTCCAGTATTAGATACAGACCAAGTTGCACCTGAGTTTAGAGGCTATGTTCAAGCTGCTATTGATATGTCACTGATTAACGTTACCTATCAAGTTGAGCAAGGGCCCTATGATTTATCGCCAACCGTTGTTGCTTACTTTAAACCTCAAAGCAAGGTTAAGCGTGGCGACTATGCGGTAATAATTTCTCGTTTATTCAATAATTACTTACGTAAATAAATACTAGCAACTCAAAAGCCAGTCATATATTTGTCTGGCTTTTATTTGTTGCAATAAATGCATGTATCATGCTAGTTTTTAATTACAGGTGAAAAAATAGTAACCATTTTGTAGTTGGTTCATTGGTTGTGTTTTCTGGGGATCACTATGCTAAACATAAAAAAATTACTAATTGCTTCATATACAGGGTGTTTACTGTTTATGAGCTCGCAAGTAGAAGCTACGGATATAGTATCTGTTAATATACATGGCAATTCTGCCGAAGCTATTATCGAGCTACCTGGTGGAGTTTCTGCGGATATAACCTTAGAGTTTGAAAATGCAGTAGGGTTAACAGCACAAAATTTAGGTATCAGTGCTGAAGTAGTTGATATTACATCTCAAGCGTTGTTACAGCGATTACCGAGCATTACTGATATAGCACCGGCAGCTGCTTTTCCAATGATGATAACAATAGAGCCGCAGTTAACGAGTGGCTTTTCTTTTTCTGGTTTGGCAACCGTTGATATACATACTCATAACTTAGAGTATACCGCGGGCACGCCGCTGCGCTTTTTCAAAGCGCCATTAAACGGTGAGTTTAAAGATATTACTATGACCATGGGAGCTGGCAGCTACAGAGCGCGTGGCTCTACCGGCCGTTTCTCTCAATTTATAATTGTCGCTGACTTACGTCCTCAAGTAACGGTTATAGACTCTAAATATAATGATTTGCAAACTGCTTTAAACAACTTTTCAGCAGATATTGACCCCGCTGTTTATTCAGCTTTATTACAAGATTTAGCAGATGTAAATCAGCTTATGTTGCTGCAAAATTACAGTGCTGCAAGCAACAAACTTAATTCCTTTAATCGAAGAATAAGCGATAACAGTGGCGATAAAGTGCCTAATGTATGGCGCTCTAGCAGAGATATAAGCAATGTGGCGGGTGAGCTGATGGCTTATGCGAATACCTTACGCTTTAGTCTACGTTTAGCTAATTAGTGTCAACAAAAAGACTATTTAAAGAGTAAAACTATGCCTGCGCGAATTACGGTTTGTTATACCAACCAGCCAGCGGTTGAAAGTTTTTTATATGAGGAGAGCGACTATCGTATTGGTCGCTCTAAAGAATGTGAGCTAATACTTGAGCATCCTACCGTTTCGCGCCAACATGCGACCGTAGTTAACTTAAATCGTGTGTGGCAGCTTAATGATGAATCAAGTCGAAACGGCACTCGAGTTAATGGGCTGGCTATTTCTAGCTCAACCTTAGAAGATGATGCCATAATATCTATTGGTAAATTAGATTGCTTATTTGAGTCTAAATCTACACAGCAAATTCAAGCTATTCAGAGCCACAATAATTGGCGGTTATCTGCGAGTAAGCCAGGCATAAAAAATATTACAGTTAATTTAAAGCAAAACTTATTATCACAATTACAAAACCTGATTATGCTTACCGGTACTCAACGAGGGGGGGTATTTTTAGGCAATACATTACAAAGCCTAAGTGTGTGTATAACGCAGGGGTTATCGAGCAAAGATTTTAAGCTTAATAATTTTGAAGGGAGCATTGGTGCAATATCGCAATGTTACTCAAAAGGTGAGCCAATTATTGCCATGGATATAACGCACCATCAGCTTTTAAGTAGTCGACAAAGTATTGAGCTTAAAAAAATATCTGCTTTAGCGTGTATCCCCCTGACTTATGAAGGTTTAATTATTGGGGTTATTTACACCGACAGCAAAATGTCTGGAAAGGTGCTTACAGAGTTAGATCTTGAAATATTAACCAGTATAAGTTTGCAAATAGAGACCACAGTACAAGCTATTTTACTTCAACAGTCTATAGAGTTATTACAGTCGCAACTTATAAATTCCTCTTCTTTTGACGGTAATGACTATAATTTATTTAAATTATGTCATTAAAAGAGTAACGCGATATCAACTCCGACGACCGTAATCAAAGTTCATTAAACGAAACACAACTTATATCGCCGCAAAGCGATTTACAACCAGGAAGTTTGTTAGTTGGGCGTTTTGAAATTGTCTCAGCCCAAGGGCGCGGGCAATATGGTTGTGTATATAAAGCACTTGATACACAACTGCAAACTTACGTTGCTATTAAGGTGCTTAATAGCGCACTTCACAACAGTGAGCAGGCAATTAGTTCATTTAAAAACGAGCTACTTTTAGTCAGGCAACTAAGTCACCCAAACATAATCCGTGTGCATGAATATTACTTCGATCAACAACTTCACTTTATAACAATGGATTGGATTGAGGGGCTTACATTAGAAGATAAAATCGCAGAAAAAAAACTCACCTCTCAAGAAATAATTGATATTGTTAAACAGCTTTTTGCAGGGTTAGCGTGCGCAGATGAAGTTGGTATAGTTCATAAAGATTTAAAGCCCGATAATATTTTAATTGATACTGAAGGCAAGGTTTACATTGCCGACTTTGGCTTAGCAGTTTTAAAAAATAACGATAACAGCCAAAGTATTATTGGCACACCTTACTACGCGGCACCTGAGTATCTACTGCAAGGTAAAGTTAATAAAAGCACTGACTTGTACTCCCTCGGGGTAATTATTTATCAGCTTTGTTGCCATTCAATGCCTTTTAAGGGGAATAGTCTTGAATTAATCATTGATAGTAAGCTTTCAGGAAATATTAAATTTAACCCTTATCAGGCAAGATTAAAGTCATTAAAAGCTTTAGTGCTCAGTATGCTTGCTGCAAATACTCAGTCTCGGCCTGAAAGTGTAAGCCTCGCCTCACGCTTATTTGAGTCGCTTATTAATAAAAATGCTAAGCGTAATACTCGCCCCGTTATGCTATTTGCAGCCGCTTTTGCATTTGTTGGGTTTATTTGGGTGCTAGCAAAAATTGAAAATACGGCAAACACAGATAAAGCAAACTATTCGTCTATTGCTATTTTACCCACAGTCATGAATAGCGAAACGGAAGATGATGCGTTTACTGACTTTATACATTACAGATTGTCGCATGTGAGCAATCTAAGAGTTATCGATACTTCGCGTGTTACAAATTTGCTAAAGCAATTAGGTTTAAATCCGCCATTAGATAAAGCGAAAGTAGAGCTACTGTCTGACTTACTTAAGGTGGATGCTTTAATTAGTCCTACAGTTATTCGCACAGGTGGTAATAGTCAAGATGTTCAAATTAAACTAATAAAGGTCGATGGCTTCAATACAAACGAATCTCTATTATTAAACGCCCCGCTTGATGATAAAAAATGGAATAGCGTTGCAAGTCAGGCCGTAAAAAATTTAAAACAAGCCCTTAACCTAAAAGAGCAAGCCGGTAAATCACTGTTACTTAGCAGCCCTCCATCAAAAGCACTGTTTAATATAAAAAAGCAGATTGAATTGGGTAATGTAGAAGAGGCAAAAACTAAGTTGCAATCGTTATTGGCTCAAAACCCTAGCTTAGCGCAAGGTTGGTTGGTATTAGGTGAGCTTTTGTTAGAAAATAATTTGATAATAGAGGCAGAACAGGCGTATTCAAAAGTGCTACAGCACGCTAAACCTCTAACTTACAACGCTAAATTTGCTAGTGCGCGGCTTAATGATTTAGCAGGTAAAGTAGAGCTGGCTAAAAATGATTATTTAGAGCTCATAAAAGCATTCCCTTACAATATTGAATTAAAAATTGCCTTAGCAGAGTTTTACTTTTTTATAGAGCAGCATAGTAAGGCTGAGCAATTGTTGTTAGATGTTGTAAAGCTCGATCCATACCACCCTAATGCTTGGTTTATGCTTGGTCGAGCTGCTTTTTTACAAGGTGATTTAAATAAAGCAGTGGATGATTACTTTGTAAAAGCACTGGTTACAGCTAAAAAGTTAAAGAACCCACTTAAAGAGGGGGAAGCATTAAATGCATTTGGTGTTGTTTACGGTCAACAAGGAAATACCGAACTGGCGTTTGATTATTACTTACAAGCATTAACAGTACGTCAAAACATGGGAGACTCGGCAGGTGTAGCTACAACCATGACAAACTTAGCTTCTTTGTACCTTGCTGAGGCGCAGTATAAACAAGCTGAAGACTATTTAGAAAAAAGCTTAGATATATATACCCAGCTAGGCGATCAGCAAGGGCTTTCTAATTCTTATAATGAACTAGGTGTACTTGCTGAAGAACAGGCACTTTATCAAAAAGCGTTAAAGCATTATCAAGATGCGCTAACAATCAGAATAAACCTTAGTAACCAAATGCTACAGGCTGAGAGCATGAATAACATTGGCTTTATGTATTACATGTTACTCAATCATGAACATGCTTTAGTTTATTGGCAGCAGGCTGAGCAGCTATTTCAACGTATTCAATTTCCAATAGGCATTATTCATGTGCAACAAAACTTAGCGCAAATTGAATTATCAAAAGGAAATTGGCGTAATGCTTTTCACCTTTTTAATAACACGCTTAAAGATGCTAGTGCGTTAAATAGTGTAGAAGAAACCATAGTTGCTAAAAGCTACTTAGCTAAGCTTGGCTTTTTACAAGGTGGTTTTAAACAGAGTTTTAGTGAGCTTGAAAGTGTTTATCAGCAAGCTGAAGCGCTTAATGACGTAAGAGCAATTGCCGAGTTTGGTTTATGGCTTGCGGATTGGTCAATGCAACTTGGCTTAAAAGAACACGCTATTAGCTATTTAGAAAAAGTGGAACTGGCTGTCGCGAATAACGGTAATGTTGAGTACCACAATAAACACGCCTTTTTATCTCGCTATATTAATGATCAACTTCACTTAAACAACTTACAAAGCCAAGCGCTAGTTGCACCTGATTTTGCTCATCAATCAGTGTATATACGTGAGCTTATTTATGCAGCCCGAGAACACCTACGTACCGGTAAAAAGGACATCAGTGCTTATTTAGCCAAGTTAAAAGCTGCAGATTACGAATTACAAAAGTACCAATACATTGACTATTTAGAGCTATTGGCCATACAACAGTTTTTAAATAAGCAATGGCAAGCACTTCAAGCAACACTTAGAGAGGCTGAGCTATTACAAAGAAACATGGGAGGCTATTGGCGTAGTTTTCAATTTGACCGACTGCATGCACAACTTGCATTAGCAAATGAGGCCGACTCTTCGGCGTATACAGCTAAAGTAGATAAAAAAGTGGCAGATCTGCTCAATAATTTACCTAAAAACGCTGAACACACATTTTTATCAACCTTAAGTTATTTTGAATTAAATGACGGCTTTGGAGAACTTAGCGCGAATGACTAAAGATAGTGATACGGATATTGCTTATTTTGTTGAGCAATTAAACCAAAAACAGCAGTTAATTACCCAGCAGCTCAATACAAATAATGAGCAAATGCGTGGTTTGGCAAAGCGGGTATGGCGTGTTCAAGAAAACGAACGTAAGCAAATAGCGCAAGAGCTACACGATGGCGTAGGGCAGTTATTAACAGCACTTATAAACCAATTACAACAAGTGCAAAATGACTCACCAACTAATGAATTAACGCAAAGTATAGAGCTGGCTCGTCAAGCATTGTCAGACACACGTGTGATTTCTCGGTTAATGCGCCCTCGTATTTTAGATGACTTAGGATTAGTGCCCGCTCTTGAGTGGTTGGTAAGAGTTATGGGTGAGCCTTGTGAGGTTTTAGTAAAGCTCCATCATAAAATTGATGCGCCGCTCAAAGATGAGATTCAAACTTTAGCCTTTAGGGTTGTTCAAGAGGCGCTTACCAACGCGATAAAACATGCAGATGCTTCTTTAATCACAATTAATTTAATAGCTACTGAAAGCTTATTAATGATAAAAATAAAAGACGATGGTGTAGGAATTCAGGTGAGCCCGCAAAATTACAAAGAGGGCTTTGGGTTAGGTGCTATGCACGATAGAGTTGCAGCTTATGGCGGGCAATTAACTATAAATTCAGCCCCAGGTGAAGGCAGCGAAATAAAAGTTTTAGTAACAGGTAAGGAGGTTTTATGATCAGCGTGCTGGTGGCAGACGATCATACAATTTTACGCCAGGGGTTAGTAAGCTTACTTAGTAAAGATGAGAATATTTGTGTAGTGGCAGAAGCCGCTGATGGTATGCAGGCTGTTACTAAGGCACTAGCATTAAAGCCATGCGTTATTGTTATTGATATAAGCATGCCTGAACTAAACGGTATGGAGGCAGTTAAAAGGCTGCACGAACAACTCCCTGAATCTAAAGTATTGGTTTTGACCATGCACGAAGAACAAGAGTATGTAATTCATATGGTTCGTGCTGGTGCATCAGGCTACCTATTAAAAGATAGCGCCAGCGATGAGTTATTAGATGCCGTTAATGCACTCTCACAAGGTAAAACGTATTTTAGTCAGTACGCAGCTAATGTTTTAGCCTCTTTATCGTGCAAGCCAGCTGAGCAATGGCAAGACCCATATAAAAACCTTACCAGCAGAGAGAGAGAAGTTTTTCATTTAATAATTGAAGGTAAAACAACAAAAGACATAGCGCGCTCACTCGATATTAGCGTTAAAACGGCTGAAAACCATCGAGGAAAGGTGCTCGATAAGCTCAGTGTTGCTAATGCTGCAGAGCTTGTACGCTATGCAGCTAAAAATAACCTATTGCTATAAAACGGGTGTTTTAACTAATACACCCTAGGGGTTTTCCCGTATGTTTTAAACGTTAGTTGTTTGCCATTCTCAATGGGTCAAAACAATTAAGGTGTAAGCTCATGTTTAAAACAACACTAAAAACTAAAAAATTACTGATCGGACTTATGAGTGCGGGTATGTGCTTAGCGCCCTTGCACGTATCAGCAAAGTCATTAGGGCCGCAGCTGCAACAACTACTTACAAGTGCAACAGATCAAGATGCTTTTGAAGTAATCGTAACGTTTGAAGGTAAAGGAAAGCTAACAAGCGATCTAACCAATGTTATCGAATCGGCGGGTGTACTTGGAGGGATCACCTTTAATAATCTACCAATTATGGGAATAAAAGCGACCAAGGCTCAAATTGATGCAATTTATGCCTCTGATAAGGTCCGCTCAGTTTGGTATAACTCACCGCTTACGTTAGAAAATGACGGCTCAACACAAATTACAGGTGTAGATAGGCTTCGTGAAGATTCATCACTACGTAACCAAGGCATGCCTTTTTCGGGCCGTGGTATTGGGGTAGTAGTTAACGACTCAGGTGTAGACGGCACTCACTCAGATATTAAATATCCAAACCATGTTATACAAAACGTATTGGCGCAAACCAATTTGCACTCTCTTTCTGAAATACTACCTATTACCTATCAAGAAAACACGGCAAATACAGATATTGCTGGTGGCCATGGTTCGCACGTAGCTGGCATTATTGGTGGTAATGGCGCCATGTCTAGTGGTAAGTATCAAGGGGTTGCGCCCGGAGCTAAAATTATTGGTTATGGCTCAGGAGCTGGTTTATTTATACTTGATACGATAGGGGGCTTTGATTACGCTTTAACTCACCAATACGATTACAATATTCGTGTGATCTCTAATTCATTTGGTAGTACTAGTGATACAGGCACCGACTTCAACCCAGATCACCCAACCAATGTGGCAACAAAGCAGCTTTCAGATAACGGTGTAATAGTGGTGTTCTCTGCAGGGAACTCAGGTAGCGGTGAATCGACGATTACTGGTAATTTTAAAAAAGCACCTTGGGTTATAACGGTTGCTGCAGGAGATAAAGATGGGCAGTTAGCCGATTTTAGTTCTCGCGGCGTTAAAGGTAAATCAGGCGTTGTAAGTGTAGATGGCGAAACGTTTACTTGGGAAGATCGCCCTACAATTACTGCACCAGGCGTTGATGTTATTTCTACACGTGCTTCTTTATCTAGTTTAAGTGCACTGAGCATTACAGATGATAGCGAAGTGATGGAAGCCAGTCACGTACCGTATTATACATCTATGAGTGGTACCTCGATGTCTGCCCCGCACATTTCAGGTGTTGTTGCATTAATGCTTGAAGCTAATCCAAATTTAACTTGGCGAGAAGTTAAAAGTATCTTGCAAAAAACAGCAACTAATATGCCTGGCAAAGAAGCGTGGGAAGTTGGCGCAGGTTATGTAAATGCTTACGCAGCAGTACAGTCGGTTGTAAACACACAGCTTGCATTTGGTGAAACGACTAAACTACAACGTGAATTTAATGCTTACGCGTTAACATCAATACAAGCAGACTATAGTGAATCAGTACCCTTTAGCCCAGTGGGTGAAAACGACGGTATTTTAATTCCCGTAAATGTGAATGCTTCCATGGTAATGGTTAACGCTAATGTTGACGATAATACGGTTGGCTTATCACTCGTTAGTCCTTCAGGTAAAACGTATAGTTCAAGTATTGCATTACCCGTTTTAGGACAAAATATCGCAGTTACTGCTCCGGCTGAATTTGGTAATTGGACCTTAAAAGCGCATGGTATTGGGGGAGTGTCTGGTGTTGATGTAGACCCCGCTGGCCTTACAAATGGTTACGGGCTACCTAGTGAAATCACTGCAAATATTAAAATAGTTAAGACCGATGGGTATAAAGGCCTCAGAGATATTAGCGATCATCCTGCAAAGTCATTTATTGAATATGCCGTTAGTGAGCAGCTAGTTGATGCTAAAAGAACAGGTTTTCATCCGAATGACTATCTTTTACGCCAAGAGTTAGCTGACTTTCTTATGTTAGGAGGAGGAATTAGACAGTCGAACTTAGCTAAAAATAGTCAGTTCAATGATGTATCAAACGACTTTACTGCGGCTATTAATAGTGTGACTCAAAAAGGGGCTGCACTTAGAAATACAGAGCAAGATCAAGCAGCAGTTATGCAATCCGATGCAAGCTTATTTAGCCCTCTTGAGCCAGTTAGCCGAAATGAGCTCGCGTATTCACTAATGCAATCTTTGGCATTGGAGAAACAAGCTCTGAGCTTTGAAGGTGATGTAACAGTAGTTTATGGTGAGCAACGAATAGCTTTAGCAGACCAAGAGGCAATCCCAAGTGAGCTAAAAGGTTATGTGCAACTTGCTTTAGACTTAGGGGTAATGAATGCTTATTACAATATTAGCCAAAATGCTTATGATTTAGAGCCCACAATATCAGCATCGTTTAATGGTGATAAGTTAATTACACGAGCCGATTACGCGGTAGCAATCACAAGGCTTCACAAAAACTAACCCTCCGATGAAGTATTAAGCACCACTTTACCAACATGTATTGTGGTGCTTTTTTATATGGACTAATAGTTATTCAATATTCTGAATTTGCTCTCGCATCTGCTCAATGAGCACTTTTAGCTCTACAGCTGCATTAGTAATATCGCTATTAATAGACTTAGAGGCTAGGGTGTTTGCTTCGCGGTTAAACTCTTGCATCATAAAATCTAAACGGCGACCACATGCGCCACCTTTATTAAGAATTTTTTTAGTTTCTTTTACATGCGATTTTAAGCGGTCGAGTTCTTCGGCAACATCTTGCTTTTGCGCAAGGTAAATAAGCTCTTGTTCAAGGCGAGATTCGTCAATGTCGGTTTTTAAGTCTTCAAGCTTTTGATTAAGCTTTTCACGCTGCCACTTTGCTATTTCTGGTAAGTGACTTTCTACTACAGTAACTTGCTCAAGTATGGCATCAAGGCGAGTGGCAATCATTTCTTCTAAATTTGCGCCTTCATCGCCACGGGCTGATTTAAAATCTTCAACTACTTGGTCAAAGCCCGCTATAAGTGCTTTATTAACGGTATCTAAATCGAGCTCCTGTGCTTCCATTACGCCAGGCCAGCGCAGTATATCAACAGGGTTAATGTCGCCACTGCTTTGTTGCTGCACCCATTTAGCACTATTTATTAGTTGCTCAGCAAGTGACTCATTAATTGATAGCTCACCCACGTGTGCTGGATTTGCAACAAACTTTAAAAATACTTCAACTTTACCGCGTTGCAAATTTTTACGTAAACGCTCACGAATTACCGGCTCCATGCCACGAAATTGCTCTGGTGCGCGAATAAACGTTTCAAGGTAGCGCTGGTTTACTGAACGAATTTCCCAGGTGCCAGTGCCCCAATCGCCTTTAATTTCGCGACGCGCATAAGCAGTCATACTGTGGATCATGGATAAGTTCCTAAAATTTATTAATACAATATTGCGATGATTATACCGTAACACTGCTTAACCTCTAGAGAAAATTTATTACGCTGAATATTTTACAATCAGCATGGCATCTACCTGCACATGCACTTATAATGTCGCAAATTCAGAATTAAGGGGATCGTCAATGCGTCCAAGCGAAAGAACACCTAACCAAATTAGACCGGTATCATTTACACGTAATTACACATTACACGCTGAAGGCTCAGTACTTGTTGAGTTTGGTAATACCAAAGTACTTTGTACTGCTACGGTTGAAGCAGGTGTACCACGTTTTATGAAAGGCCAAGGTAAAGGTTGGATCAACGCTGAATACGGTATGCTACCGCGCTCAACGCATACGCGTAATGCTCGTGAAGCAGCACGTGGTAAACAAGGCGGTCGTACTATGGAAATTCAACGCTTAATTGCTCGCGCATTAAGAGCTGCAGTAGATTTAAAAGCGCTTGGCGAAAACACCATTACAATTGACTGTGATGTGATTCAAGCTGATGGCGGAACACGTACTGCATCTATTAGTGGTGCATGCGTTGCTTTAGTTGATGCACTTACTCACATGCGCGCTAAAGGAATGATCAACTCAAACCCACTTAAGCACATGATTGCTGCGATTTCGGTAGGTATTTATAAAGGCCAACCAATTAGTGATTTAGAGTACCTTGAAGATTCTGAAGCCGAAACCGATATGAACGTAATTTTAACTGAAACAGGCAAAATTATTGAAGTACAAGGTACCGCAGAGGGTGAACCATTCTCGTTCGACGAATTAGATGAGCTACTTACACTGGCTAAACATTCAATCCGTGAAATTATTGACGTTCAAAAACAAGCGTTAGCATAAGCGAGTACCCCAATGAAAGATTATCAAAAAGAGTTTATTGAATTTGCTTTAGAAAAGCAGGTTTTAAAATTTGGCGAGTTTACCCTTAAATCAGGTCGTACAAGCCCATACTTTTTTAATGCTGGCCTTTTTAACACAGGACGTGATTTAGCACGTTTGGGTCGTTTTTATGCATCAGCCCTTGAAGACGCCGCAATAGAATACGACGTTTTATTTGGCCCAGCTTATAAAGGCATTCCTATTGCAACCACTACCGCAGTAGCGCTGGCAGATCACCATGATAAAGATGTACCTTATTGCTTTAACCGTAAAGAGAAAAAAGCACATGGTGAAGGTGGTACATTAGTAGGTTCTGCATTAACGGGTAAAATTATGCTGGTGGATGATGTGATCACTGCAGGCACTGCGATTCGTGAATCAATGGAAATCATTGCCGATAACGGCGCAGACCTAAGTGGTGTACTAATAGCACTTGATCGCCAAGAAAAAGGCAAAGCTGAGCTTTCAGCTATTCAAGAGGTTGAGCGCGACTTTAATACCAAAGTGATCTCTATTGTAAAATTAGCTGATCTTATTAGCTACCTTGAGAGCCAAGGTACAATGGACGAGCATTTAGCATCAGTTAAAGCATACCGAGATCAATACGGTATTGCCTAACTAAAAAAAGCCTCGCAATTGCGGGGCTTTATTTTGACCACAGTAAATAGAGCTAATAATGAAAGATGTATTTAAACCTAACGGCCTTGGTATAAAGCGTATATTTAAAGCAACGTATTGTTCGTACCTTGGTTTTAAAGCGGCCTTTATAGAAGAAGCGGCTTTTAGGCAAGAGTTGCTACTTAGCATTATTTTGCTACCCATTTCTTTTTGGCTAGCTTCATCGGTATTACATTGGGCATTGTTAGTAAGTACATTACTGATCATATTGATTGTGGAATTACTTAATTCAGCAATAGAAGCGCTCACCGATCGCGTAAGTACAGAGCGCCATGTATTATCGGGGCGTGCAAAAGATATGGGATCTGCAGCAGTAACACTCTCATTAATGATCCTTACGATCGTGTGGGGTGCTAGTTTGTATATAAAGTTATTTCAGTAAACCCTCTATATAAACCAATTAATACACCTAAAATGTTAATAAAGTGCTAGTTATGTTGTGTTTTTAGCGCATTTGGCTCAAATAATCAGCGAACAGTCATTTATTTCAAGTTTTCTTCAAAAAAGGGTTGATCTGTTTTCGGATCTCCCTATAATGCGACCCCACTGAGACGGCAGAGCAGGCAACGCTTAGCGAGGCAAGCAAACCACTTAGTGAGTCGAGTAAAACTTAGTTTTAAAAACTTTCAAGTTTAACAAAATTAAGTGTTGACAAAAAAATAGGAAAGCGTAAGATGCGCAGCCCTAGCGAGATAAAGTTTAACGCTTTAATCGCAACGT
>Ga0209348_1000419_pt1 | contig 22758 bp, 29 predicted proteins | sample ETNvirenome_2_30_FD_184065 | JGI IMG/M metagenome (GOLD analysis project Ga0209348, IMG submission 184065) | Marine viral communities from the Pacific Ocean - ETNP_2_30 (SPAdes) (version 2) | ecosystem: Environmental > Aquatic > Marine > Oceanic | place: Pacific Ocean | collected 2013-06-22
CAGACTCGAGAAAAGGAAACTCGAAAAAAAGTTTGGACTCCACCATCAGCATTAGATGCACCCCCTGCGCCTACAGGTTTTAGGCACAGATGGATAAGAGCCGAGAGTATTGGATTTCAAGATACAAAAAATGTATCTGGAAGAATAAGATCTGGATATGAATTAGTTAGATCTGATGAATACCCAGATTCAGACTATCCAATAGTAGAAGACGGCAAATACAAGGGAGTGATCGGTGTTGGCGGCCTAGTGCTCGCTAGGGTACCAGAAGAGATCGCGCAACAACGACAAGAGTATTATGCTCAACAGCATAAAGAAAAAGTTGAAGCAATGGATAACGATCTTATGAAGGAAGAGCACCCAAGCATGCCTATCGATATCGACAGGCAATCGCGTGTTACTTTTGGTGGCTCAAAGAAATCCTAATTAGGAATTCATAAACCATCGAAGAACAATTAACCCGATGCTTCGGCATCATAATAGGAGGACTCTATGGCTAGAGCAAATAAAGATAGTGCCTTTGGTCTAAGACCAATTGGTAAGATCGGACAGAATAGAGACAACCAGGGTTTAAGTGAGTATAGTATCACAGCAAATGATACTACTACGATCTTCTTTCAAGACGCGGTTTCAGCAACAGCAGCAGGTACAATTCACCAAGCTGCAGCTTCTGAAGCTTTCTTGTTAGGTTCACTCAATGGTGTCTTTTATACTGACCCAACAACAAGTAAGCCTACGTTCGCAAATCATTACTCGCAAGTAAATGCGGCTGATATTTCAGCGTTCGTAGCAGATGATCCGTACGAAAGATTCGAGATCCAGTCTAACAAAACTACTGCACACACGCAGTCAGACATATTCCAAAACTGTAATATGGAAGTGACAGCTGGAGACTCTGCGAACTTTGTTTCAAAATCTGAAATAGATATCGCAGGTGGTACGACTACTGGTACGGCTCAACTAAAAATAACAGGTGTATCGAATGATATTGATAACAGCAACTTAACTCACGCAAGTGGTCACGTTAACTTTGTTGTTATGATCAACGAGCACTTATACAATGCTAAAAATAACGGCATATAATAGCGGAATAGGAGATTAAATTATGGCTATATCAAGAGGACAACTAGTTAAAGAACTAGAGCCAGGTTTGAACGCACTGTTCGGCTTGGAATATAAACGTTATGAGAATCAGCATGCTGAGATATATGTAACAGAAACTTCAGACAGAGCGTTCGAAGAAGAAGTTATGTTATCTGGTTTTGCAAATGCATCAGTTAAACCAGAGGGTTCTGGCGTAGTTTTTGACAATGCTCAAGAAACTTACACAGCTAGATACACTATGGAAACTATTGCACTAGCATTCGCGATCACTGAAGAAGCGATCGAGGATAACTTGTATGACAGACTTGCGTCTAGATATACAAAAGCATTAGCTAGATCCATGGCAAATACTAAACAAATAAAAGCAGTTGACCCATTATTAAATGGTTTACCTTCAATTGGAACTTTCACATCAGGTGATGGTTCTGCATTGTTTGCAACAAACCACCCAACAATAGCGGGAACTGTTTCAAATACGTTGACTACACAGGCGGACCTTAATGAAACTTCATTAGAGCAATCTCTTATTGACATTGCTAAATTGACAGATGAAAGAGGTTTAAAAATTGCAGCAAGAGGAGTTAAAATGATTGTTCCTTCGGAGAATCAGTTTAATGCTGAGAGATTAATGAAATCTCAAGGTAGAACTTCAACAGCTGACAATGATATCAACGCAATTGTTTCTATGGGAATGGTTCCTCAAGGATACAGAGTGAACAATTTCTTAACTGATCCAGATGCGTTCTATCTAATCACTGATGTACCAAACGGTATGAAGTATTTCGAGAGAACACCTATCAGAACAGCGATGGAAGGTGATTTCGATACTGGAAACGTTAGATACAAAGCTAGAGAGAGATACAGATTTGGTGTCTCTGACTTTAGAGGTATCTTTGGCGTAGAAGGTGCTTAATACTTAAAAATTTAAGGCGGGACACAATCCCGCCTTATTTTAAAAATAGAAAGAAAAAATGCACCCTAAACAATTCAGAGTACAAATTTATGCATATCAGTATCACGCTGATTTTGTTATATCTTCCTTGGATGGTCCCTTAGATATCGAAAATGCCATAGTTGACAAACTAGGAAAAAAAGATATAAAATGGGAATATCTTGGAGAAATGATGAATCCCAAGATTAAAAGAATAACCTATGAGGAGGTTATAAATGGAGGAGATGATGCAACATCTACAGGACCTTTACAAGAAGAAAAGAGGTCTGGATCTTCAGTGGGAGCAGGAACATCTCAAGGAGGGTAGATATACCCTTAATATGGTAAAGATCGATAGAGAAGTTAAGAACGTTCTTACCGATATTAAAATGGCAGAGGCTAAAAAAGAACATCTGCAAAATAAAATTGAGGAAGTAGCTCCACAAGTTTCTGTAGCAACTTAAACAAAAAGCTACATCGTTGGAAAATTCTTATCCGCACTACAGGCTCTCTTGCACTCTATCTAAAACTAGTATATAAATTAATTACTATACAATTAATAATGATATATAGACGAGTATAGTCGACGGCCTAGAGACTATATATCTTAACTAGGAGGATACAATCATGGCAGGAACACACTTTAGAAATCCAATAATGTTTGCTGGATTAGCTAATAACACTAAATGGTTTAAGGATTTACCAGTAGATAATAATCCTAACTACATATGTTATAAAGACGATTTTATTTATAACACTTTACCTTCAGCAGAATGGTCAACATCTATTGCAGACGGTGGCGCATCAGCTGGTATATCTAATGAAGTAGGCGGAGCAGTAACTTTAACATCTGCTAACACTACAGACAACAACGGTATAGCTTTAGTAAAAACTGCTAACACTTTCCAAGCTGTAGCGGAAACTAAAGATAGCTCTGGAGCAGTCACTAACCCAGGTACAGTTATTTGGTACGAAGCGAGAATTCAAAACAATGACGCTAACGCTACTGACTATGGTACTGGATTAGTTGAAACTTTTACTGGGACTTCAGGATGGAGATCTGCTAACAGAATCTCTATTGAGTCTAACAACGGTGAACAGTTTTATAGATTTGTAACTAAAAATGCGGATGGAACAAATCAAGTTCAACACACTGCATACACTATCACTGATAGTTCTTATGACACTGTAGGGTTTAGAGTAGATAAAGCTGGAAAAGTTGAGTTTTTTGTAAACAGAGAGCTAGCAGCAACTGTTACATCAAATATTAATACTGATGATATGCAAATGTTTGCAGCTTCAGTATCAGCTTCTGCTTCTGGACAGAGAGTAACAAAATTAGATTACATTAGTGCAACTCAGAACAGAAATGCTTCTGAACTTATTGGTAATATCTAATAAATAATTAATGGGGACTCGACTTGTTTAGAAGAGTCCCCTAAAAATTAAGGAGAAGAATATGCAAACATTTGGAAGCACTGGTGACATTTCTAATGCTAATGTTACTACTGAAAACAAAGTTGTAAAAACTGGAAGAACAAGAGCTTTAGGTGTTGTGTTAAACACAACTGCTGCCTCAGGTGATTTTCACTTGAAAGATGGTGGGGCTGCAGGGACAGTAAAATTTAAATATAAAACAAGCGGAACTGCATCTGCAGGTAGTCCAATTGTAATTAATTTTCCTGGACCTATTTTGTTTGAAACAAATTTAACAGTTGCTTTTACTACTGAACACGTAACAGTTTGCTCTGTATTTTATAACTAGGAGGCAAAGTGGCTTTTTCAGGCACAAGTACATTCGAGAAATTTCTCTCGATAGATGATATTATTACTGAAGCTTTTGAAAGATTAGGATTTTTTGATTATTCAGGGAATGATTTAAGATCTGCAAGACGTTCTTTAAATATAATGTTTCAAGAATGGGATAACAGAGGTTTACATTTTTGGGAGGTAGCAAGAACTGCTATCAGTTTGGTAGAAAATCAAAATGAATATACAATATTTAGATCTCCATCTGACGGTAATGCAAATGGTATAACCACAACTCTATCATCAGGGATTACAGATTCAGCCACTACAATTCCAGTAGCATCAACTAAAAATATGAATGCCACAGGTAAGATAAGAATTAATTCCGAAGTAATAACCTATACTTCGATTTCAGGTAATAATATTTTATGTTCAGCCTCTGATCGAGGAGCTGATGGTACAACCGCTGCATCTCATGCTTCTGGTGATGCTGTGACTAATTTTGTGGATATGGTTTCAGATATTTTAGAAGCCAGTTATAGAAATTCAAGTGACGTAGACACACCACTTTCAAAAATTAATAGATCTCAATACCAAGCTTTCTCAAATAAAAGTTCCACTGGCCAACCATCACAATATTTTGTTCAAAGGTTTATAGATAAAGTTACAGTAACTTTATATTTAACACCAGGTAGTACACAAGCTGGTGAATATTTATATTTCTATTATGTTAAAAGAATTCAAGATGCAGGTAAATACACAAACGAAGCTGATGTTGTTAACAGGTTTGTACCATGTATGTGTGCAGGTTTAGCATATTATATGGCTATGAAAAAAGCACCACAAAGAATACAAGAGATGAAATTAATTTATGAGGATGAAATACAAAGAGCGTTAGCAGAAGATGGTTCACCTGCTAGTGTTTACATTTCACCTAAAACTTATTATCCGGAGATATAATGGCAAAGTTTGCAAAAGGAAAATACGCATTAGCAATTTCAGATAGAAGCGGTCAAGCATTTCCGTGGAGAGAAATGGTTACAGAATGGAATGGCGCGTTTGTTCATATTACAGAATATGAACGTAAACAACCACAGCTGGAGCCAAAACCTTTTGTTGCGGATCCTCAAGGATTGGAACAAGCGAGACCACAACGTTTTGATTTAAACACTGGAGGTGGTGGAGGAATTATTGCCGATTTAAGTTTACCTGGATCTTTTTCTTTTCAGGATCAAAGTAATAATTCCATGGTGCCAGAAAATCCATCTGATATAAATAGAAGAAGAGAAGCAAGTTTAACTTTAGGAGATATAACGGTAAGTATATCATGACATACACAGAATTAGTACAAAAAATTAGAGACTACACGGAGGTTACAAGCACGGTTTTAACTGATACTATTGTAAATGGTTTTATTGAAAATGCAGAGTTTAGAATTTTAAGAGATGTAGATTCCGACAATAATAGAAGATACGTAACTGCTCAAATGGTGGCTAGTCAAAGATTTATAGACACCCCTCAAAACCTGTTGGTAATTAGATCTGCTCAAATAGTAGATTCTGCAGGTGTTGGAGTGGCTAATGACAGAGATTTCTTACAATACAGAGATACCAGTTTTATGTCCGAATTTAACAATTTGGGAGTCCAAGGAACCCCTAAATATTACAGCAACTGGGATGAAGACACAATAGTTGTGGCTCCCACACCTGACCAGACCTACACAATACAATTAAATTATATCTTGAAACCAGATGGATTATCTAGTACAGTTCCTACTACATATTTAAGCCTGCAATTTCCCAACGGACTTTTATATGCGTGTCTAGTAGAGGCATATGGTTTTTTAAAAGGGCCAAATGATCTCTTGCAATTATACGAAGGAAAGTATAAACAAGTGGTAGAAGGCTTCTCAATAGAACAAATGGGAAGAAGAAGACGAGATGAATATCAAAGTGGTGTTCCTCGTATAGGTAAATAGGAGAAAAAAAATGGCTATAACACAAGCAATTGCAAACTCATTTAAAAAACAATTATTAGATGGTGACCAAGATTTTACAGCGGCACCCTCTGGTGATATTTTTAAAATAGCTCTTTATACTTCTTCAGCAACTCTAAACTCAGCAACAACTTCTTTCACAACTGGAAACGAGGTTTCAAACTCAGGACAATATACTTCTGGTGGTGGAAAGCTAGTTAACCTAGCAACTTCAATTACAGCTGGTGTGGCAAGAGTAGACTTTGCAGACAGATCTTTTACTGGGGTCACTATTACTGCTAGAGGAGCATTAATCTACAACACATCGTTTTCAAATTCAGCGGTGGCAGTTTTAGATTTTGGAGGAGATAAAACAGCTACGTCTGGAGTTTTCACAATTCAGTTTCCAGCTCAAACTTCAACAGCAGCGATTTTAAGAATCTCTGGTTAATTAGGAGGTAAACTCCTATGGCATCAGGGACTTGGAATACCGGCTTTTGGGGCCAGAACCAATGGAACGATTCAGCAAACCCGACTTTAATACCTACGGGTATCGCCCTAACTGCAACTTTAGGGGACGAATCAACTGTTGGTGAAATTAATGTAGGTTGGGGTAGAGCCAATTGGGGTGATTTTGCTTGGAACATCGCTGGAAACGTTCTTCCTACAGGTATTGCCTTAACAGGAGCTTTAGGTAGTCCAGCAATTCACATCGATGTAACCGCAACTCCATCCACAAACAACGGTCAATTAATGACCGCTAATCTGGGAACAAACACAAATATAGATATTCAAACAAAAGCATTTCCAACAGGTAATGCATTAACCTCAAATTTAGGAACAGCAGATGCCAGCCCTGATGCAATGGCTACAGGTATTGGAATGTCCATGGGCCTTGGAACCATAGAGGCATTTAATCAAACTGGTTGGGGTAGACAAGGTTGGAATGTAAATGCGTGGGGAGTAGAAGGTCAATTTGCAAATGTCGATGTGACTGGAATAGCCATGGCAGCGGCGGTAAGTGCACCCGAGTCTGTCACAGGAAATGCTGATTTACTTCTCAACACTTTAAATGTAGCACAAGCAACTCTTGGTAATGTAGATCCAGCCCCTGATGCTAATATCACTGGAGAAGCAATGATTGCATCTTTAGGAAATGCAGTAGGCATTGTTGATTACATCGATATTCCTACAGGCATTCCAATGACTGCTGCTTTATCTAGTGTTACAGCTGTTCCAAGCCAAGAAGTAGATGTAACAGGTATATCTATGAACGCTCAATTAGCTAGTGTAACACCTATTATTCACGTAGATGTTTCAGTAACTGGTTTAGGGTTGACTATGAACCAAGGAAATGGTAATGCTTTAATCTGGAACGAGATAGATACAGGTTCAGCACCTATAGATCCTCCAGGATGGCGAGAGGTGGCTGCATAATGAGTTTGACAGAAACTCTTATTTTTAATAAAATGAATACATAAGGAATAAAATATGGCGAATTCAACATCAGCTAACCTAAAACTCACAGTCCAAGCAACCGGTGAAAACTCGGGAACATGGGGACAAATTACAAATACAAATCTATTAATTCTAGAACAAGCTATTGGTGGTTTTACAACTTTTAACGTAACTAATGCGAGTAGAGCTCTTACTTTTAGTAATGGTGCTTTATCTAATGGTAAGAACGACGTAATTAGATTAACAGGCACCTTGGCTGGAAACTTAAACGTAACAATACCAGATTCTATAGAAAAAACTTATATTGTACAAAACGACTGCGATCACGCAGGAAATACATTAACTTTTAAAACTTCATCTGGAACTGGAGTTTTACTATGTGAGGGTAATTGTTATATTTTATATTCTGATGGTACTAATGTAGTTAAAACAAACGAATATAGAAAGTGGAGAGCAGTATCTGCCGCTGAAACAGTTCAAGCAGGGGCAAAACTTTTGGTAAACACAAATGGTGGCGGAGTAACCATTACACTACCTGCATCACCAGCAACGGGTGATGAAGTTTCTTTTGTGGACCAAGGTTATGATTTTAATTCTAACGCATTGACTGTCGGTAGAAATTCTTCTAATATAGCTAATGCAGCATCTGATCTTGTAGTTAACACACAAGGCGCAGCTTTTTCATTAGTATTCTCAGGAGATGCTACAACAGGATGGACTTACACGGAGAAATAATATGTCAAATTACGAAGCAACAAAATACGATTTTTCTGGAGCAAACCTTACTGGTATCGAAGGAATTCCAACGGCGACTATTGTGCCATGGTCTTCTTCATCAGTGCCAACAGGTTTTTTAGAGTGTAATGGAGCAGCAGTTTCAAGATCTACATACTCTGCATTATTTGCTATTGTAGGTACAACTTATGGCGCTGGGGACGGTGCATCAACCTTTAATTTACCTGATCTACAAGATAACGTGGCAATGGGTAAATCTGGAACTAAAGCTCTGGCATCAACGGGTGGAGCAAACACAGTTTCTATAACCGCTACAGGTAACATTGGAGGAACCACTGCAAACGCAACTCTTTCAACCTCACAACTTGCCTCTCACACTCACCCAGCCTCTACTGGCTCCGGTGCTTTTCAAACTAACCCTGGAGGATCTTTAGGAACAGCTACTAAACCTGGAGGAAGCACAGGTAGTACTGGATCAGGCTCAGGTCACTCTCATAACATGAGTGCAACATTTAGTGGAGATGCGGTATCAGGGGCGATACTTCAACCTTATTTAACAATTATTTACATAATTAAGACATAGGAGAAAAAATGGCAACTAACGCAAATTGGACAGTAGTATTTGAAGACAAATGTATTATTAAAAATTACGCAGAAGGTGCTTCTGAAGGTATTGGTTATGTAATTTCTGATGATTCTTTTTGGTCTGATTCTAAGTTTTCTAATATTTGGGCTATTCAATACGGAACATCTACACCTTCTGACGAAGTAGAGTATAGAGATGGAACTCAACATACAACTTATGCAGATGCAAACCTAGGTGATATCAGTCAATTCTCTTCTAAATGGGACGCTGCTCACTTAGCTCAATTACAATCTGATTGGGATAATGATAACGTTGAAGGTGAAACTTCAGATGACAAAGTTGCTAGACTTGGGGCTAGACCAACTTCTTATTCTTCATAATCTTCTATAAACAAGGTTGCAGTATATCTTTTAAGATTTACAACTTCACTTTTGTGAGGGGAATGAATCCAATTAGACGGAAATAAAACAGCCCTGTTTTCTCTAAAACCTATGTGAATATCTAATTCACCTTTTGTATAAAAAACAATTCCATTAGTTACTGCAGTGGGTCCACTGATCATTATAAGAGCATTTAATTTAGAAATTGTTACATCATCATGTGGAATAAAATGACTTAAATTTCTTTGATCTATCCCTGAACTGTGTTGTATGTTATTAATTTTAATATTAAATTTTTTTTCAAGTTGTTTAGTAAATATTTTTTCAATCTTAGGTTGATCAGTAAAATACCATCTATTACCATAAAAATTTTCTTTATTTTTTTCTGTGGTGCCTTCAAGAAAACAAGGTGAATAAAAAGCTTTATTCAAAGTAAAATCTTGTACAATTTTTAAATCATTTTTTTCAAAAAAATTATCTAATACTTTAATCATTATTTAAGCATCATCCAAGAAGTTAGAATATATTTTTTACCAGACAATGGTGGATTACCTCTGTGCACATAAGGAAAAGCTGCAGGCCAAATAACTATTCTTCCAGTTTTAGGTTTTACTCTTTTTGAAAAATGTAAAAATTCTGTTTCACCACCTTCTTCTACATCATTTAAATAAATGGTAAAAACTAAAACCCTTGATGAATAATAAAAACCTGGCATATGTTCAACATGCCAGAGATGATAACCTTGAGTGGGTAGGGTTTTTTGAATTTTAAAAGTTGTATAATCTAGATCGGGGTAAAAATCACCTATCCCTGTATTATCTACATAATGTTTTAACGCAATTTCATAATTTACTTTTAAAACTTTTACATCTTTCCACCATACATCTATATTATCTGGGGCTGCAAAAAATTGCAGATCTTGTTTTTGCGTTAATTTCGCACCTTCAAAAACAGATCTGTTAACGGTTTTATTAAATTTGTTTTGATTTTCAAATAATTGAATTGCTTTATCACACTCTTCTTTAGTAATATAATTATCATACACTCCAATAAAGTTAGTAATGTTTATTGTTTTTTCTTTCATCACTCTTTTTCTCCTGTGGTTTTAGAACATTTATCATAAGCAAAGCTTGCATATGGACCATTTCTATCTACGTAATGAAAAAAAACTTGAGCCATTCCATCACCTTTATATGTTCCAGGTCTTCCATGTTTTTGATCACAACCAGCATATAGTAAACCATCTCCCTCTTCTAGTTCTAAAATATTATTCTCTATTACAAAAGGCCAATCATCATATTTTTTTATACAGGCACTAATAGAAATTTCACATGATGGTCTGTCGGTATGTGTTTCTAAGGTTGCGCCAAAGATATAGTATCTCCAGTAGGCATAAGTTGGAAGTAATTCTAAACCTGTTTCTTTTTTCATTAAATCTAATTTTAAATCTAAAAAGGAAGTCATTAAAGAATCTTTATACCAAGAAGGTGAAAAGGATTGGCCATCTAATTGATATCCTGTATCAGAATCTAACTGATAATAGCAATAAGGCTGCAATATACTTAACTCTTCTTTTGAAAAAAAATTTTTAATAATTTTAAAATTTACTGAAGCCATGATACTATGCTATATCTCACTCCTTTTGTTATTGGCGTTATACTATGTGGATACATAAAATTACTTGGAAAAAAAACTATAGATCCTTTTCCAAGTTTTATTGTTTTAAGTTCAACTTTTTTTTGATTAGTAAATATTAAATCACCACCTTCATACCCTTCATTTAAATTTATTATTACACTTAAACTTCTAACGTTATCAGTAAAGTGATCAGTATGAACTTCATATTTTCCCCCCATTGAATATTTTAGTAAATCTATTTGATTTATTTTACTACTGGTCATCATTGGAAACTTAGCCTTATAAAAACCATACACTCTGGTTATCTCGTGTTTAACATAGTTCCAATAAAATAAATTAGTTGGAGTTTTAAAATCCAATTGATAACCTTTTACATTCCTTATTTTTGTATTTATATCACCTAAACCAACTGTAAGATTTTTATTTGCCCTCTTATCTATAAGGGAAATTATTTTTTTAGAAAAATCAGGGTTTATTATATTTTTTAATTCAACAATAGCTTCCAAATGATCCATTATATTGATACTTTCATTCTCTATATTTTTAATATATAAAGCACTATATGCTACAAAAATTAAATTTCAAGGCTGGGTTTAACAAACAAGATACTGAATCAGGGGCTGAAGGTCAATGGACTGATGGTGATTTTGTTAGATTTAGGTATGGGTTACCAGAAAAAATAGGTGGTTGGTTACAATTAACTGCAGGTAATAAAACTTTACCAGGAGCAGCTAGGGCTCAGGTAGCTTTTACTAGTTTTTCAGGAGAAAAATATGCAGCCATTGGAACATCACAAGGTTTATTTTTATATTATGGAAATGATTTTTATGATATCAGTCCATTAGATACAGCAATCACAGGGTGCACTCTTACCACCGTAAATAATTCAAACGTTGTTACAATCAACAAAGGATCTCATGGATTAGCTGTAGGAAGGTACATTACTTTATCTGGTGTAACAGTCACTGGAGCTAGTGCATTTACAGCTGCAGACTTACAAAAAACTTATGAAATATTAACGGTGCCTGATATCGATAAATTTACGATACAAGCAGCTAGTGTAGAAACAGGTTCTGGAATGACTGCTGCTGGAGCTGCAACAGTTAATCCCTATGTCATTGTTGGACCAACCACTCAAACAACCGGATATGGATGGAGCACATCCACTTGGAACACATCCACTTGGGGAACGGCTAGAGCAACAAGTGATGTTGTTTTAGATTCAGGAAACTGGAGTCTTGATAATTTTGGTGAAGTATTAGTAGCTACGATCTTTAATGGAGAAACTTTTACATGGGACGCGGGAGCATCTAACGCTAGAACAATTAGAGCATCTCAATCTACGTCAAATTTTCAAACCACTAACAATCCAACCGCCACTAGATTTACATTAGTCTCAGACAGAGACAGGCATTTGTTTCACTTTGGAACTGAAACAACGATTGGTGATCCAACCACACAAGATCCCATGTTTGTAAGATTTTCTAATCAAGAAGATCTTAATACATATGCACCCACAGCCACTAATACAGCGGGTACTTTTAGATTAGATACAGGTAATGAGATTAGAGCAGCTATTCAAGGTAAAGACTATGTTTTTGTAATAACAGATTTAGCAGCCTATGTAATACAATTTGTAGGTCCACCATTTACTTTTTCAGTTAGACAAGTGGGCACAAATTGTGGATGTATAGGTCAACACGCAGCCTCTTATGTTAATGGAGCCGTGTTTTGGATGGGAACACAAGGAGGGTTTTTTGCATATGACGGAACAGTTAAATCTTTACCATCTCTTGTGGAGGATTTTGTTTTTACAACCGATGGAACTAACCTAGGATTAAATTTTGGTTCTAGTGATGTTATATTTTCTGGATCAAATAATTTATACACGGAGGTTAATTGGTTTTATGCAAAGGATGGCTCTGATCAGATTGATAGGTGTGTGACATATAATTATGCAGAAAATTGTTGGACTACCTCTACTTTAGATAGAACTACATATCAAGATCAAGGTGTGTTTGACAAGCCTTATGCCACTGATTATGAAGACACACTCACGCCTGTTTTTCCAGACATTTTAGGAATAACAAATAAGTACGGAGCCTCTATATATTACGAACATGAAACTGGCACCGATCAAGTTAATAGCACATCCACAACTGCTATACCTGCATTTATTAGATCTGGTGACTACGACATAACTTCTAGAAGAAGTGCTTTAGGCCAATCAACTGGTGTGGTTGATTATAGAGGAGACGGAGAGTTTATTATGTCTGTTAAAAGATTCATACCTGATTTTAAATATCAAGAAGGAAATGCTAAAATAACCCTTTTTGTGAGTGATTTTCCTGATGACACTCCAGTTAGTTCTCCACTTGGACCCTTTACAGTTACATCAACAACTGATAAAGTAGATACCAGAGCAAGAGGAAGATTAGTATCTCTTAGAATAGAAAACGAATCTGTGGGAGAAACATGGAGATATGGGACTCTTAGACTAGATGCTCAACCAGATGGTAGAAGATAATGGCAAACACTTTATTTGATTTAGCACAAGAATATTTAAATCAGGGTTTACCTGACATAAGTGGTATCTTTCCACCACCTCCCAAAACTATAGGTCCTGTTTTACCTTTCCTACCAGAAGCGGAAAAACCTACTGGCATAGAAACACTATTTCAAGCAGGGAGAGGACCTAATGATGAATTTCGTGGAGGAGGGGGTGATTTTGGCGATTTAGATTTAAGTGATAAAAAAACTGTAGTTAGAAATGTTTATACTAAATTAGCTCCAGGCAGATTTGAATTTGTTCCAACTGAAATAGACGCATTTAGAAATATGAGATCAGGTTTATATCAAACAAAAGAAGGTAAAAATGTAGACGCGATGTTTACAGATACTCCAACGGGAATTTTTAAGATAATATCTAATATCATGGAGCCAAAACAATTTGGTGCAACTTATCCGATTGGTAAAATACAAGGAGCTTACACAAACTTGGCTAGTCTATTAAAAAATCAAAGAAATCCTACTAATTTAATAACGCAAAAACAACAAAGATTAATTAATAGAGGATCACAAATTGCGGAAGACTTTACAGGTGGAGGAGAGTTTCCTATGGAAAAGACTCCTAAAAAACCTCCTACAAAACCTAGAAGAGATTTTGCATTTGAAGATCAATCTTATTCAGGAGGATCAGGAGGATCAGGAGGATCAGGAGGTGGTGGCGGATTTGGAGCTGCAGACTTTGGACCAGACACTGGTGAATTTGTATAATGGCGAAGATAACTAACTACATACCTGAACCTAAATCAGAGTATGAAGTAGAAAATCAAAGACAGATTATAGAGTCTTTAACCACTATGAAGCAACAACTTAATTTTTCTTTTCAACAAGATTTAAAAAACGAACAAGATGCGTTTAATTATTTTTTATCATGAGTATTTTTTATAAAAATCAAGGTTTTAAACAATCAGGTACTGGTAAAACAACTGTTCTTACTTGCCCTACAGATGGAACAATTATAGTTAAATCTATATATTGTGCAAACAATGATGCGTCATCAGGCATTTTGGTAAATATGAACTTAGTTGACTCATCTGATTCGAGCACTGAATATGAATTTTTTAGGGATGAGGTAGCGGCTAAATCACAAGTAAATGCCACACCTCAAAGCTTGAATTTAGAAGCAGGTGATGCTATAACAGTGCAAGCAGCAACAGGCAGTAATACAATACAAGGTGCCATAAGTTATGCTTTAATAAACAGAGAGAATGAAAACGGATAATACTATAAAGATAGACTGTACGACGATAACTACTTATAGAAACACAAAGACAGGTAAGACTTCTTCTGAGAAAATGGAAGGACCTGATATTGTTCAGGATGTCATTGTGCAAGTTACTAATAAGGGTTTAGAAGTATTTCAGAAAGTAATGAATGAAAACAATGATAAAAGTAATAAATAATGTTTTAAATTTACAAGATTGTTTTTCTTTATATGAAGGTTTAGTTAGAGATCATATTTGGAACTTGGCTAGAAGCAGTAGTTCAGATACCCCTGGTGGAGCATTTCCTGGTGTAACACTTGTAGAAAATGGAAAAGTTAATCTCAATAATCAATATTGGATAGGCTATTTTAATTGTTTGTTTGATAGAATAAATGCAGAGTTAAAAAAACAACACAATTTTTCAATGAGCAGGATCATAAGAAGAATAGCTTTGAACGCTCAAAACGACAATCACTATACAGAATTTCATCAAGACGTTGAAGAAAACACTTATAGCATTGTAGGATTTTTTTCACCTCAATGGGCTGAAGATTGGGGTGGAGAATTAAATATAGAAGGAGAGGTTATTAAATATAAACCAGGCACTTTTATATTATTTGAGTCTCATCAATTACACAAATCAGAACCTATAAAAAAAATACCATATTGGAGGACATCAGTAAGTTATATTATTGATAAAAAATAAATAATGAAAATAAGAAACCAAAGCCCTAAGGGTGGAACAGAACTACAATTTGAATATTTAGAAAAACACGTAGATAAAAGTTTGTTAGATCAAGTGCAGATATGCACTTCGGTTCCAGAAAAAATACCATTACATCCAACCAAACCAAATATTCTTTGGCAAAAAAATTCCTATGATCAACCTAACTTATTCCCTTGGTTTAAGAACCCAGCTAATCACAGTAAGTATGATTGGTATGTGTTTAATTCTCATTGGACTTATGAAAAATATAGAAATCATTTTAACATTCCTACTAATAAATGTGTGGTTATAAAAAATGGTATAGATAAAATAGAAAAATCTACACCTTATCAAGAAGGAAACCAGATAAAAATAATTCATCAAAACACACCATGGCGTGGCTTATCTGTATTACTAGGTGCCATGCAATTAGTTAAGAATCCTTTAATAACTCTAGATGTCTATTCTTCTACCGAAGTTTATGGAAAAGACTTTTACGATCAGAATGATAAATATTACAAAGAACTTTACGAGCAAGCAGAGGCTTTACCTAATGTAAACTACATAGGATACAAGCCTAATAGATACATAAAAGAAAATTTAAAAAATTATCATATGTATGTTTATCCTAGTATTTTTGAAGAAACTTTTTGCATATCTTTATTAGAATGCATGGCAGCCGGTTTATATTGTATAACTACAGACTTTGGTGCTTTGTATGAAACAGGTGCGGAGTTTCCAATGTATATTCCTTATGAGGATAATAACAGAGCGTTGGCTCAAAAATTTGGTTTTGCAATAGAACAAGCAGCTAAAACTATGCATGCAAAACAAATACATAACCATTTAGAATCTCAATCAGCCTACGCCAACGTTTATTATAATTGGGGTAAAGTTGCAATTCAATGGACAACATTTTTAAAAGGAGTAATAGATGCAAGATCCAAATCAGCCGATATGGTTTACGAGCCACGAAAAGAAAGGTAATGTAAAAACAATACATCTTGGAGAATCGCCTTACAAGATAATGGTATGCACACCTGTGCATAGCGATGTTTCTATGCATTATTGTCAAGCCGTGTTAAAGTTTCAACAAGCTTGTATTAATAATAATATTTTAGTTAGTTTTACTTTAATGAAATCATCATTGGTAACACAAGGAAGAAACCTTTGTGTGGCTGAAACTTTAAATCATATAGATGGATATACACACTTATTATTTATCGACTCGGATATTGATTTTGATTTTGAAACAATAGAAAAAATGTTAAACGCAGATAAAGATATAATCTCATGTCCATATCCTATGAAGTCTTTTGATTGGGATAAGGTTTGGAGTCAAAAAGATAAAGCTAAATCAGTACGAGAATTAAAAGCACCAGGTTTAACTTTTCCTATAAAACTAGAAGATCAAGAACACATTGCTTCAGATAAGGGAATAGTTGAAGTAACTCATGCTCCTACAGGCTGTATGTTAATTAAAAGAACTACGTTAGAGAAAATGATAAAACATTACCCTGAGCTAGAGATATTTCAACCAACTAATATAAATGGTAAAGAGGTTAAAAAACAAAATTTTTATAACTTTTTTGATACAATCCACGACCCAGAAACTAAACGTTGTTTTGGTGAAGATTTTGGTTTTTGTCAAAGGTGGACAGACATGGGTGGTAAACTATACATTTATATAATGGATTACATAAGCCATGTAGGAGAATACCAATATTCTGGTAGATTTTTTGATAACTTAAAACCTGTTGACGATAGTAAAAAAATCAAATAAAGTGTGATATTTCAGGATTAGTACGCCTGCCCTTAACTTTAAATTAGACAAAATTATGGCAATATCACGAATGCAACAACCCAGACAATTATACGGATTAGGAAGCCTAGTAAAAAGTATAGGTAAAGGTGTTAAAAACCTTATTAAATCCCCTGTCGGTAAAGGTTTATTATTAGCTGGTGGTTTTGGATTAGCAGGTATGGGGCCTTTTGCTGGTCTTGGTAAGACTGCATTAGGAACTAGATTATTTGGGACACCCGGAATACCCGATGCCATAGGTAAAGAAGGTTTGTTCAGTAGTCTTATAGAAAAGTTTAAAGGTGCTGGAACGGGAACTAAGCTAGGAGTAGGTAGTGGTCTCGTAAGTTTATTATTAGCAGATGGATTTAGCGGCGATGAAGTAAAAGCCATTACTCAAGACAAAGTGGCGGTATCAAAATATTTAAGAGATTATTATACTAAATTAAATCCAGACGCAGACGAAACAGAGATACAAGAATTTGTAGAAACTAATACAAGTGAATATGCAACAGGTGGTAGAGTTGGTTTAAAAGATAGTGTTAAATTTATGACTGAAAAAGAATTAGAGGAGACTATGCCTGGATTAGCAAGAGGTGAAGTTAAAAACTATGAGCTAAAGAAAAAAGCTAATAGAATGGAAAAGCTAATGGAACTTCTTAAAGAATACGAAAAGAATAAAAAAGCTGCTGGTGGCATGCCAACAGGTATTATGAGAACTAATCAAGCTGGTGTACGGGAAAGAGACTACAGAGATGAAGGTGGTTTTGTGCCCGTAGGTATAAAAGAGAGAGCTGATGATGTACCAGCTATGTTAAGTAAAAATGAATTTGTAATGACAGCTGATGCTGTTAGAGGTGCTGGCGATGGCAGCATTGAAAAAGGAGCACAAAAAATGTATGATCAAATGAAGAGATTGGAGAATAAGGTAGCATAATGGCCGAAGAAACTACACAACGTATATTACCCGCACCGTTTATTGAAGCGGCAGGTAAAACATTTTTAGCAGATCTTGCAGCTGCAACAGGTCAACTTAAAGCAGCAGATCTTTCTAAAGTATTTGGACCACAGTTTGTAGCTGCCCAAGATCCTTTACAGGCGGCGGCTCAACAATTAGCTACACAAGGTTTGGGAGCATACCAACCATTCTTACAATCTGCAGCTGCAAGAGAAGCTCAGGCTGGAACACTAACAGGGCCAACAGCTTATCAAGCATTTATGTCTCCGTATCAACAAGATGTTATAGATGCCACGTTACAAGAGTTTGATGTTCAGGCAGCAAAAGGTATACCTAACATTGCTGCTCAAGCTGTGAGCAGAGGTGTTCTCGGAGGTGGTAGAGAAGGTGTTCAAAGAGCCGAGTACCAAACAGCAAGCGACAGGAACCGTGCAGCATTACAGGCACAATTATTACAACAAGGTTTTGGACAAGCTCAAAATTTAGCTCAACAAGCATTCCAAAATCAACAAGCTTTAGCAGCTAATCAATTAGGATTAGGTAGAGCACAACAAGCTTTCTTAGGTCAAGATGTTGGAGCATTAACAACTTTAGGTGCACAGAATCAAGCTCAAAGACAAGCTCAATTATCAGCTCAACAACAGTTGGCTCAACAACAATTAAATCAACCATTAGGTGCTGCTCAGGCTTATGGCACTGGTGTAACAGGTTTAATAGCTGGATACCCAGGTCAAACTAGACAAATAACAGAACCTAGTCCAAATCCTCTAGCAACAGCTCTTGGAGCAGGTGCAACATTAGCAGGGATATATAGAGCATTACCCTTTGGATCATCTAATTAATATGAGCAGAACTTTTAAAAGACCAATGTTTAGAAAAGGCGGTAACGTCGGTGTTGGTATTATGTCTGGTATTACAGATAGAGTTAAGGCTCAAAGTGGTTATCCTAACCCTGAGGTAGATTTTTTAAAATTTGATCCAAAAGGATTTGAGGATAGAGAAAAAATATTAGCAGATCAATTAACAGCTTTAGCCCCTGATATTGCTGAAGAAGCTAAAGGTATAGAATTAGAAGGCTATAAAAGTCCCGAGGCTTTTAAAAGTAAAATGAAAATAGAAGAACCTAGATCAATTTCGGAGTATATAGCTCAATTAAGAGAAGGTGTAGGTGGATACCAAGGTACAGATCCCTTAACTACTTTTCTTCTAACTGCAGGTCCACAGATAGCAACGGCCACTGGTTTCGCAGATGCTATTTCAAAATTAGGTCCAGCTAATAAAGCTTTGTTAGATAGGCTAGGTAAAGAAGCGGAGTTTGAAAGAAGTCTTAGATTAAAAGGAACTGAGTTGGGATTAGCCGATCAAGCAAGAGCAGATGATCAAAGATACAATTTAGCGTTAACAGCTGATGAAAGGGATTACAAAAATTACATAACTAAAGATGAAAGAAACTATTTAAGAGCCTCTACTTTAGATAACAGAGCATATAATGATTTAACAGCCGCTAAGAAACAGGCATTTGAAATTAATTTATTAAAACAAACAAGAGCTTATGAGCTTTTAGATAGAGATAGAAAAGAAGCTTTAGATGCTAAATTGTTAAGAGAAGCAAGAGCCTATGAAAAAATGACAGAACAAGAAAAACGAGCTTATGAGAAGAGATTAATAAATGAGGATCAAGCGTTCCAACTTACAAAAATAAGAGAAACAGTTAAGGCTCAAACAGAGGCTGCTGGTGGCAGTGCAGACTTTCTTACTGTAAAAGAGCAAGTATTTAACGATACTAACGATATTTCAGCTGCAAATCAAATGGGTGAGATTTTAACAACTAAATATAAGTATGTGGATGGTGCAGGTAAAAATCAAACAGGAACTTTATATGATCAGGCTAAAGGATTTTTAGCGAGTGAATTAGCCCCTGGTAGTAATTACATATCAACTGACTTAAATGTAAAAAGTAATTTAAAAGCATTTGTAGATGCTAATAAGAAAAATTTTAAAGAAGGTATTAAGTATTTTGTAAATGCAAAAACTGGTGGTATTACAGAGGTAAGAAAACCAGTTGGTGAGGCTGAAAAAGAAATAGCTAAAGATAGTCTAGGGTATATTGTAAACAATTATGCCTTTAGTGATATACCAGAAATTAAAGAAATAGATCTTAGTGTGGACGAAAAAGAAGAGGTTGTTACAGGAACTAAACTTACAAGATCTGATGCTGAAAAAATAGCTAGCGAGAGAGGACTTACTTTAATACCAGAAAGACCAAAGGGTGATAAAAGTAAAAATTATATAAACAAACAAAAAGAAAAATTAGGACCAAATGCTATAACAGTTAAGGAACTTGAAGATATTATAAAAAAAGAAAATCTACCTACAAAAGGAACAACTAGATTAAGAGGGAGTTAAAAGTGGTAACTAAATTCACTCCTTTGAAAGGCCCTGAAGAGGATAACCCAACTAGTTGGTATACATCTGCAATTGCAGGTATAGGATCTGGATTAATAAAAGTTCCAGAAGGTATCGTGTCTTTAGCTGCTGAACTATTAGATCTAGGAGCTGATACAAACACGGCTGTAAAAGTAGAACAATTCTTTGATAAAATAAATCCATTTGATGAATTAGCTGAAGCAAATGCAGCGGGTAGATTAACAGAGGCCATAACTTCTATTGGTATACCTGGTGCTTATGGATTTAAAATAGGTACTAAAATAGCAGACAAGTTAGCAAAAAGAGCAATTGATGCTAAAAAAAATGGTAGATATGCAACAATAACACGAGAGACAAGTAAGGTGGCGGAAAGAACTAGAGCCTTAAATGAAAAAGCAGGTGTTAAAAGATTTGCTGCTGGAGTAATGGGTGGAGCAGCTGGTGAAATGTTTGTAGCGGATGTAGAGGACATAGGTAGTTTTGGAGATATATTTTCAGGTTCACCTACCCGTTTAGATAGAGATGAAAGAGTTGAAGGTCGAGGAGACGCTGCTCGTAAATTATTAAATAGAGTAAAGTTTGGTTCTGAGTCTTTATTGGTTGTGCCCTTTGTAGCGGGTGTGGGTAAAAGCGCCAAGCTTCTAGCAACACAAGGTAAAGAATTAGCTTACAGTAGTTCTAGATTTAATAGAGCTTTAGCTAAAATAGCTTCTACAGTTACACCTGAAGGAGGCCTTACTAGAGAACTATTTGAAGGTGTGAGAAGTTTTGGAGGTTTAAAAGCAGGGGATATAAATGAAGCTCAAAGACTTTTTAAAAATATTACTAAAGAAATTAATAACATCTTTCCAGAATTAAAACACGTATATGATAAATCTTTAACAAAAGAAAAAGATGAATTTATGAAACAGCTTAATGAACTTTTATTAGAAGGAGATTTAGGTAAAGGAATTAATGTAAATAGATTAGATAACTTAGTTGATGCTCTTAAAGAAAAAAATATTAGCAAAGAAGCAAGATTAAGAATTAAAGATGTTTTAAACGATGCAAGAAGTGAGTTTAATAGTTTAATAAACGTTATAGAAGGAGCTGCACCTCCAGCTAAAGCTGGAGAGGTAACAAAAGAAATAAAAGGAATTACAGCTGATCGTATAAAATCTTTTATAGGTAACACTTATAATATATTTGAACAAAAAGGTATTTTAGGATTTAAAAGATATCTACCCACTGACCAAGTATACAATGATACAGTTAATGTTATAAGACGTAGTTTAGCTGAAACTAATGGAACAACTCTTGTTGATGACATAGAGTTTAGAAAAGACGCAGAGATGTTAGCGGATGAAATATTAGAACAAGTTTCTAAAATGAAAAAACCCCCTGCTTTACCTAATAAAACTTATACTAATTCAACAATGGAAGGACAGACCGAAAAAGCATTTACTCAATTAGTAGATTTAGGGGGAACAATAAAGGTAATGAATAAAAAAATTACTATAAAAGATGCTGATAAAGAAGTTTTTCAAAAATTTTTTGGTAAGTTTTCAGATCCAAGATATACAATTATTCAAGGGATGGGTGCACTATCTTCTTTAGGTAGAACTGTTAAATTTTTAGATGATATAAATAAAACAAATTCTGAAATTCAAAAGACAGCTCTTGGAGGACCTCCGATAGGTAGAGGATTTTTTTGGGGATCACAAAAAGAAGCAGCAAGAGCTACAAATAATGTAGCTGACATAGTTCCATTAGATGATTTAATGAGTGAATTAACTCAAAATGGTATAATTTCTAATCCTTTGGCTAAAAAATTTACTACAAGAGAAATAAAAGAAGCTCTTAAAAATGCAACTGGTGTTCAGGGTAAATTAAATTCTCGTGGTATTCTTGAAACAGTGGATCAAACAAACGTAGCTAAAAATGCAGCCACAACTTTATATAGATCTCTTCTTTTATTTCCTAAAGGCGTATCACAACTTGCTAAAACAGTTTTATCTATACCAACACACTTAAGAAACTTTATTAGTGCAGCTGCATTTAGTGCAGCAAATGGAATTATGTTTAATCCAAAACTAGTACAACAAGGTTTTGATGAAGCATTAGGAGGTTTAGGTCCACGTACAGCGGCTGGAATACTTAGATTTGGTGAAAGATCTACCAAAGAACAAGAAGCTTTATATAGAGAATTATTAGAGCTTGGTGTAGTAAACTCTCAAGTACAGGTGGGAGATTTAAAAAATTTATTTAGAGATATGGGCTTTGGTGCTAAATCTGTTGATATAGACTCAGGTCTTAAGCCTATGATGAGTAGACTTCAATCTTTTGCTAAAGGAGCTTTTAGAAGATTTCAAGGTCAATACATTGCAGAGGATGATTTCTTTAAAATATTAAACTACGCAGGTGAATATGGTAGATTAAAAAATGCATACACTAAAAATAATGTAAGCAAAACTACACGAGAAATAAAAGAAGAAGCAGCTGACATAGTTAAAAATACAGTGCCTAACTATGATTATGTAGGTAACTATGTAAAACTAGCT
>Ga0209348_1000421_pt1 | contig 22671 bp, 21 predicted proteins | sample ETNvirenome_2_30_FD_184065 | JGI IMG/M metagenome (GOLD analysis project Ga0209348, IMG submission 184065) | Marine viral communities from the Pacific Ocean - ETNP_2_30 (SPAdes) (version 2) | ecosystem: Environmental > Aquatic > Marine > Oceanic | place: Pacific Ocean | collected 2013-06-22
GATACACTGTGAACCACTACCTAACTGACACAGATGCGTTTTTCATTAAGACTGATGTTCCTAATGGACTAAAAATGTTCGTTAGAGCACCAATCAAAACTGCAATGGAAGGTGACTTTGAAACTGGAAACGTAAGATACAAAGCTAGAGAGAGATATTCATTTGGATTCTCAGACCCTAGAGGTATCTTCGGATCACCAGGAGCAGCGTAATCTAAATAATTTTAAGGCGGGACACAATCCCGCCTTAATTTAATGATAGAAAGAAAGAATGCACCCTAAAAACTTCCTCGTAAAAATATATGCATATCAATATGCTACAGAATTTGTTATAGAAAGCCTTGATGGCCCATTAGATATAGAAAATTCTATCATTGACAAATTAGGAAAATCTGATATAAAATGGGAGTATCTTGGAGAAATGATGGATCCCAGGGTAAATAGAATAACCTATGAGGAGGTTATAAATGTTAGCACATCTGAACGACCTTTACACAAAAAAGAAGGGTCTGGATTTAGAGTGGGAGCAGGAGCATCTTAAAGAGGGTAGATATACTCTCAATATGGTTAAGATTGACAGAAAAGTCAGAGAAGTAATTAGCCATATAAAACTTGCAGAAGCAAAAAAAGCTCATCTGCAAAATAAGATTGAAGACGCTGCCGCTGAAGTTTCTGTAGCTACTTAGTAAAAAAGCTACATCGTTGGAAAAATCCAATCCACATTACAGGCTCTCTTGCGCTCTATTAAAAAGTATTATATAAAAGACGCACTATACAAAAATAAAAAACATTAAATGTAGACGCGTATAGTCGACATCCCTAGGGACTACATTTAAAATATCTAGGAGGATATTATGGCTAATACAACGTTTAATGGTCCGGTTAGAGCAGAAGGTGGTTTTAAACAAATCTCTAAAGACTCTTCTACTGGTGCTATTACAGATCAACTAACTGTTGATTCAAGTGGTAACCTAGCTCAAACAGCTGGTGTTAACAACTTAATAACTGATGTAGAAAACATTACTGCAGCTACTAAAACTTTAACAGCAGCAGATACTGGAACTACATATTTATTAAACAGAGCTGGTGGTATTACAATAACTTTACCAACTGCAGCTTCTGGTTTAAAATATAAATTTATCATTGGTACAACTTTTACAGGTACTCTTTCAATTGATGGAGCATCTGCTAATGATATCTTTACAGCTGCATCTACAATTATTATTTCTGATAAAGATGCACCTGGAACAGTTAGCTTAAAACAATTTCACGCTGATGGATCTGATGATGACAAGATGACTATGGACGCTGATACAAAAGGAAGATTTGTAGGTGGCGAAATAGATTGTTTAGGTATCGCAACAGGTGGTCAAGGCAGTGCAACAGCAGTATGGCAAATGAATGGTTTTACTTTCGGAGACGGAACTTTAGCTACACCATTTGCATAATAACAACTTATGATGGGGCTTCGGCCCCATCTAGTAATCTTAATTAAGGAGGGATTATGGCAGATACAGTAACAGGACCAACTATCTTACAACAAAATGATAAGAGAGTGGTTATTAAAATAGTAAATCAATCAGACGGAACAGGTGGAACAACTGTATTTGCAGATGTTTCTGCACTTGCAGCTAACGCAGCAGGTGAAACTTGCACACATGTAACATTACAAAGAGTATGGTGGTCGTGTTCAAATGGAGATGGTCATGATTCTTTTGCTCGTTTAGATTATGAAGATTCAGATGGAGATATTCCAATTATAACTTTAGTAGACTCAGGATACTGGGACTTCAGAGAGTTTGGTGGAGTGCCAGCTAATATATCTTCAAATAGTAATCAATACGATGTAAATTTTGTTGTACCGGGTGCAGCTGATGATGGAAATACTTACACGGTTGTAGCAGAATTTATAAAAAATTATTAGGAGTAACGAATGGCCAATACAACTTCCGGCACAGTTACTTTTGACAAAAGCTTTGCAGTTGATGAAATTATTGCAGAGGCATACGAACGTATAGGTTCTCAAGTAACTTCTGGATATCAATTAAAATCAGCAAGAAGATCTCTTAACATTCTTTTTCAAGAATGGGGTAACAGAGGTTTACATTACTGGGAGATAGGAGATACAAATATTGATCTTATTGAAGGTCAAGCAGAGTATACTTTTTTTAGATCAAGCGGTGATGGAACATCATCAGTTACAGTTGGTGGCACAAGTGGAACAAGTACGTATGGTGTTGCGGATGTATTGGAAGCAACTTTTAGACAGAATAGAACTCAAACAACTCAGTCTGATTCTGCGATGACAAAGATAGATAGATCAACTTATTCTAGTTTATCTGCTAAATTATCTAAAGGAACTCCATCTCAATATTTTGTTCAAAGATTTGTTGATAAAACAACGGTTACTGTTTATCCATGTCCAGATTCAACAGCGGCATCAAAAGATATGCACATATTTTTTGTAAAAAGAATACAAGACGCAGACTCAACTTATACAGATGCTACAGACGTTCCATATAGATTTGTACCTTGCATGGTTTCAGGTTTATCATTTTATTTAGCACAAAAATATGCACCAGAAAGAGTTCAAGCTGCAAAACTATATTACGAAGATGAATTAGCAAGAGCGTTAGCTGAAGATGGATCTTCTTCTAGCACATATATAACACCTAAAACTTATTACCCAGGAACATAATGGCATTAGCAAAAGGAAAATACGCAAAAGCAATATCAGATAGAAGTGGAATGGAATTTCCATATAGAGAGATGGTAAAAGAATGGAATGGTCACTTTGTTCATAAATCTGAATACGAAGCAAAACATCCACAATTAGAACTAGAAGGAAGATCAGGAGATGCTCAAGGATTAAGAGATGTAAGACCTGCAAGAACTGAAAATGAGGTTGCTGCTATGTTAGGCAATAATCCTTTTTCTATTACTGCTAGTTCTCAAACAATTACAGTTACAGAAATAAATCATGGAAGGACTACAGGTGATACTGTAAGATTTAGAAATGTTCAAGGTAGCCCTGGTAATGTCCCTTTTTCTACCTATGAAAATTCATCAGGATTTAGTATAACAGTTACAACAACAGATAAATACACTTTTAGTTTAGGGGCAACTCCAAGTGTAACAGAAGAAGGAGGAGGACCAACTGTGTTTGCAGGACCAGTTAGTTTATCAGCATAATGGCAGGATTAAGTGCATCAGGATTAAAAACACAAATAAGAAGCTACACAGAAGTTAGCTCTACAGTGCTATCAGATAGCGTTTTAGAAAACATTATCTTAAATGCACAATATAGAATATTTAGAGATGTGCCCATTGACGCTGATAGAAAAACATCTACAGGTAATTTTACATCTGGAACAGGCACTGTAACTGTACCAGCAGGAGCTGTGTTTGTTAGAGCAGTTCAGGTCTATACTGCAACTGGATCTACTTACACTGGCGCTAATACTTATTTAGAAAAAAGAGATTTAACATTTTTAGAAGAATATATTTCAGCAACCACATCTACTGGAACACCAAAATACTACGCTATGTTAGATACAGGAGCAACTGGAGAGAGTTCATCCAACTCTGGATCTATAATTGTTTCACCAACACCAGGTAGCACGTTTGCATACAAAATTCATTACAACGCAGCGCCAGCGCTATTAGAAAATGATGATACTAATTATATTAGTATGAATTTTCCAAATGGTCTGCTATATTGTTGCCTAGCAGAAACCTATGGTTTCTTAAAAGGCCCAGCTGATATGCTGCAATTATACGAACAAAAATACCAACAAGAGGTACAAAAATTTGGAGGAGAACAAATAGGTAGAAGAAGACGAGATGATTACACAGATGGAACAGTAAGAATTCAAGTGCCTTCTAGAACACCTTAAGGATTAAATTATGGCATCAACATTTTCAGATCTTGGTATAGAACTAATGGCAACCGGCGAAAATGCCGGTACATGGGGAACAAAAACTAATACTAACTTACAAATTGTAGAAAAAGCAATTGCTGGTTACGTAGAACAAGCAGTAACTAGTGGTGGCACAACAGCGTTAAGTATTACAGATGGAGATACAACAGAATCTACATCAGTAGCACGTCATGCCGTTATAAAATTAACAGGCACAATATCTGGTAACTCTATTGTAACTGTGCCAGATTCTATAGAAAAAGTTTATATTGTAACTAATGGTACATCTGGTGCGTATACAGTTCAATTTAAAACAGCATCAGGAACAGGTATAACTTTTGGTGTATCAGAAAAAACCACAAGACTTGTTTATTCAGATGGAACTAATATTGTTGATGCAGGGTTTAGCGGTGCATCTGACATGGAAGGAAGAGAATTAGTTTTAGATGCTGATGGTGATACAAGTATTACGGCAGATACAGATGATCAAATAGATATTAAAATTGCTGGTGCAGATGATTTTCAATTTACAGCAAATACTTTTACAGCGCAATCTGGAAGTAGTATTGTTGTACCAGAAAGTGGTCTTACTTTTGGAAGCACAGCCATAACATCAACTGCAGCAGAACTTAATTTATTAGACGGAGTATCAGGATTAGTACAAGCAGATTTTACTAAACTTGCAGCTGTAGATTCTACGGCAGCAGAATTAAATATAGTTGATGGTGGAACCTCAGCTACATCAACAACAGTTGCAGATGCAGACAGAGTTGTGTTAAACGATAATGGTACAATGGTACAAGTTGCAGTTACAGATTTAGCTGCGTACTTTGACGATGAAATTACAGCAATGCCTAATCTTGTTACAACTGCTGCAACGACAGTAGGTGCATTAGACTCAGGGTCAATTACTTCAGGATTTGGAACAATTGATACAGGATCATCTACAATTACAACAACAGGATTAATTAGTGGTGGGTCATTAGATATAGATAATGTTTTAATTAATGGAACTACAATTGGTCATACTGATGATACAGATTTATTAACAGTTGCTAATGGTTTATTAACAGTTGCTGGTGAAATATCAGTAACAACATTAGATATTGGTGGAACTAACGTAACATCAACTGCAGCAGAATTAAACATACTTGACGGAGTTACATCTACTGCAACAGAAATTAATATAATAGATGGTGATACTAGTGCATCATCAGTCACGGTTATAGATGCAGACAGAGTTGTATTAAATGATGGTGGCACAATGAAACAAGTTGCAGTAACTGATTTATCTGCATACTTTGATGATGAAATTACAGCGATGCCAAACTTAGTAACTACAGGTGCATTAAATAGTGGTTCTATCTCTAGTGGCTTCGGTAACATAGATGTAGGTTCTAGTAATTTAACTGCAACAGGAACTATATCTTTAGGCGCAGCATCTTTTAATGACAATGCAATAACTAATGTAGGTGACATAGCACTTGATTCAATTAGTGCAGATGCAACAGATATTAATATAGCAGTATCTGATAATTCAGGAACTGCACTTACAATTAAACAAGGATCAGATGCTTATTTAATTGTTGACACGGCAAATAGCAGTGAATCTGTATCCATAGGTACAGGCATATCAGGCACTGCTATAACTCTGGGTCACAGCACATCTGAAGTAACTGTAGCAGACAATTTAACTGTTACAGGTGATCTTACAGTATCAGGCACAACAACTACAGTAAACTCAACTACCGTTAATTTAAATGATCACAACATTGTATTAGATAGTGGTAACAGTACATCTGCTGTTGTTAATGGAGGAGGTATTACTCTTGAAGGTGGTTCAGGTGATGATGCTACATTTACTTATAATACCACAGGCCCTAAATTTGAATTAAAACTTGGTTCATCACACGAAGATTTACAAATTGATCAACTTATTGCAGCCTCTCTTGATATATCAGGAGATGTTGATGTAGATGGAACTTTAGAAGCCGATGCTATTACTGTAAACGGAACAACTTTAGCTGAAACAATTTCTGATACAACTGGGGCTATGTTCAGTTCTAATACTGAAACAGGTGTTACAGCTACGTATCAGGATGGAGACAACACAATTGATTTAGCGATTAATGCAGCTCAAACTACAATTACATCTTTACTTGCAACAGATATTAAAATTGGTGAAGATGATCAAACTAAAATAGATTTTGAAACAGCTGATGAAATACATTTTTATGCAGCTAACGTAGAACAGGTTTACTTAGGTGATAATATTTTTGGGCCACAATCAGACAGTGATGTTGATTTAGGTTCTTCAAGTGTTAGATGGAAAGATGCTTATGTAGACACAGTTACGTCAACAAGTACAATTACAACTGGTGCAGGAGTTGTTATAGCTGACGCAGGTAATATTGGATCGGCAAGTGACACAGATGCTATAGCAATAGCATCAAACGGTGTTGTAACATTTTCACAAACACCTGTGCTTTCTGGTGCAAGTATAAGTGCAGGGACGACTCCTTTAACAGCATTAGATATAGATGGAGGCACAGATATAGGAGAAGCTATCGTAGATGCTGATTTATTTATAGTAGATAATGGAGCAGGTGGAACTAATAGAAAAGTGGCTGCTTCTAGAATAGTAACATATATTGATGCAAATTCAAGCGCTGCATCGGTTGGAAAAGCTATTGCAATGGCAATCGTATTCGGATAAAAAGGAGATAATATGGCAACACCAAATATAGTAAACGTAGCAACTATCAATGCTAAAAATGCAACCGCCTTACTAGATGGCACATCTAGAACAGAAGCAGTTGATGTTCCTGCAGATAAAGTTGCAAAAATAAATACAATTCTCGTGGCAAACGTGGATGGTACAAATGCTGCTGATATAACAATTGAAGTTAGTGTGGACAATGGATCTAACTATGTCAAACTTGCTAATACAATATCGGTACCAGCAGATGCAACCTTAAGTTTCTTAGAGAACCCTATTTATTTAGATGAAACAGATTTGTTATATTTTACAGCTTCAGCTGCAAATGATCTAACTTATTTTGTATCTTATGAAGAACTAGACGACGCTTAGGAGGGTTAAATTATGGCGGGCAGAAATGGCGGTATAATTGGACCTGTAAATATTACATCAAATGGTGAGAATAAAGTATCCACTTTTACGTCAAATGGAAATGTTTGTATTCAAGCAAACACTAGAGTTGTTCGTGTTAAAATTTTAGCAGGAGGATCTGGTGGTAATGCAGGAAATGTTTCTAATGGTGGCGGTGGAGGTGGAGCTGGTGGTTTAATATGTCAAGAAGTCATTGTATGTGGTTCTAAACAATACGCTATGGTTGTTGGCGCTGGGGGTTCTGGTGGTACTCACCCAACAAGTCCAGGAACTGGACCAGGTGCTTATGGAGCAGCAGGATCTAATTCAACAGGTTTTTGTTTAACAGCAACTGGAGCACCAACTCACTCTACTCAAGCACCTAATGTAAGAGCAGCAGGTCCATCAGGTGCACCTCAATCAAATGCTGGAGGTAACTCTGGATCACCAAGAGGTGGAGGAGGTGGTGGTGGCGTTGGAGCAGTTGGTGCATGTTCTCCAGGAAATAGTGTTGGTGGTGCTGGCGGTGCTGGTACTACAAGTCCAGTTGATTCTACTTTACATGGTGGTGGAGGTGGTGGAGGTGGCTGGGAAGCTAGTTCTGGTCAAGGCGCTGGAGCTGGAGGTCCAGGCGGTGGTGGCGCTGGAGGAACAGGAACAAATAATCCAGGATCAAATGCATGTGCTAACACTGGTGGTGGTGGTGGAGGCGGAGCTGGAGATTGTGGAATTAGTAATACTGTATCAGGTGGTGGTAATGGTGGATCTGGTAGAGTTGTAGTAAAAGAATTAAGAAAAGCATCCGGTGTTTGGAATCTTCATGATCACTTTGATAGCATAAGTCAAAACACTTGGGTTCCAGCAAATGTATCAATAGATTATTTAGTAGTCGCTGGTGGCGGTGGCGGTGGCGGTGGTGCAGCCGGTAATAGAGCTGGCGGTGGTGGTGGAGCTGGTGGATATAGAGCATCTGGATATGGACCTTCTCCACTACAAGGTTCTGCTTTAGCTTCAATTTTAGGAGATCACACAGTAACAGTTGGTGCTGGTGGTGCAGGAAACACATCAGGTAGTAATGATGGAAGTGACTCAACTTTTTTAACAATAACTTCAGCAGGTGGTGGTCGAGGAGGACAAAATGGTGGATCTGGTGGTGGAGCATTTTTTACTAACGAATCATGTGCCTCTTCAGGTAACACTCCTCCCACAGACCCACCTCAAGGTAATAATGGTGGATTAGGATTTAATGAAGCTGCAATTCCAGGTGGATTTGGTGGTGGTGGTGGCGGAGGTGCTACTGCTGTTGGTGCAAATGCTTCTCCAAGTGCAGCAGGAAATGGTGGTGCAGGAGCACCTAATGCAATTTTAGGACCCTCTACTACTTATGCTGGTGGTGGAGGTGGAGCTGGTCAAGGAGAAGGAAAAGCTTATTCTGCTGGATCTGGAGGATCTGGTGGAGGTGGAGGCGGCGGTAATTCTACAGGCGCACCTTCAGTAGATGCTGGATGTAATGCTACAGCTAATACTGGTGGAGGAGGTGGTGGAGCTGCTACTGATAATGGACCTGGTGGAAGTGCCAATGCTGGAAGTGGTGGTTCAGGAATTGTAATTGTTAGAGTTCCTAGTGGATTTACTTTAGCTGGAAGCCCTAGTTGCGCAAGAACATTATCAACACATCCAGGTGGTGATAAAATAGCTAAATTTACAGCATCAGGGACATTGACAATTGGACATGCGTAAAATATAAATTAATTTTAAGGAGAAAATAATATGGCACATTTTGCAGAATTAGAATCAAAAACAGATCCAACAGGTTTTACATCCGATACACATCTTGTTGTAAAAAGAGTAGTAGTTGTAGGAAATGATGTACCAGCTAATGGTGGAACATTAGGAGATAATGATATGCATGCTGATGGTGAAACGTGGTGTGTAAATTTTTTTGGTGGTGGCACATGGAAACAAACTTCTTACAATGATAATTTTAGAAAACAATATGCAGGTATAGGATATGTATACAACGCATCAAAAAATAAATTTTTAGTACCTCAACCTTACGCTTCATGGTCATTAGATGGTAGTGACGATTGGCAAGCACCAATAACTTATCCATCAGTAGTTGATGATGGCGAAGATACACCTTCATGGTTTTATAAAATTAAATGGAATGAAACTAAATATAACGCTGACAACAATAAAGGTTGGGAAGCAACTAAATCAAACGATAACGCGGAAAATCCAACAGTTTACGATTGGAACGGATCAGCTTGGGTATCCGGATAGGAGACTCAAATGGCTAGACAAAACGGCGGATTAATTGGCAAAAGAAATATAACTTCTTTTGGAAAAGATACTCAAACTGTTCATACATCATCTGGAACAAAAACTTTTCAACCAGCTACAAGAAGTATTAAAACTTTAATAGTTGCTGGCGGTGCATCTGGTGGAAGTGATCAAGGTGGAGGTGGAGGTGCAGGTGGTTTAAGAATTATAAATTCTATTGATTTATCTACAAACTCAGCACCTATTACAATTGGTGCAGGTGGAACAGCAAAAGCATCTGGAAATAATTCAAGTGTTGGAGGTCTATGTGGTACAGTTTTATCAACTGGTGGAGGAGCACAAGGAACACCAGGTGGATCTGGTGGTGGAGCTTATGGAAATCCAGGTCCAGGTAAGGGTTGTGGTAATGCAGGTGGTTTTTCACCACCAGAAGGTAATAACGGTGGTACAGGTTCTATTATTGTAGGATGTAGTCAAGCATCTGGAGGTGGAGGTGGCTCTGGTGCTGTAGGTGGTAACTCTGGTGGAACAAGTAATGCAAAAAGTGGTGGAGCAGGTGGTGCTGGCACAGATACTAGTCCACATTTTCCAGGTGCACCTAATTGCGGTGTTTACGCTGGAGGAGGTGGAGGTGGCGCTGGTGGACCAGGAACTTCTGGAGGAGCTGCAGGTCCTGGAGGAGGTTCTGCAGGAACAATAAATTCTAACGCAGGTAATAACGCTACTGCAAATACAGGAGGTGGCGCTGGTGGTTCAGGAAACCCCCCTGCACCTTCAGCAGGTAACGGTGGTTCAGGAATAGTTATTACAAGAGAATTAAATAAAGCAAGTGGTGCATGGAATTTAAAAACACATTATTCAAAATTAAGGGAAGAAGTTGTAACATGGCCTAAACGTATATTTAGTGTAGATTATTTAGTAATCGCCGGAGGTGGTGGAGGCGGTGGTGGTGAAGGAAATTCTGACCCTTCAGGTGTTTCTGGTGGAGGTGGCGGAGCTGGTGGTTATAGAGCTTCTGGTTATGGTCCTTCTCCATTACAAGGTTCAACTTTAGAATTATCTCCGGGAAGCTATACAGTTACAATTGGAGCTGGCGGAAGCGCAGGACCACAAGGTGCTCCAACACATTCTGGAACTAAAGGTTCAGATTCCGTTTTTTCAACTATAACTTCTACAGGTGGAGGACTTGCAGGAAGAGGAAATACTACAGGTGGAGATGGTGGTTCTGGTGGTGGTGTAGGAGGTGCATGTGCAACTGGAACAGCAGGTTCAGGTAACACTCCTCCAACAGATCCCCCACAAGGTAATCCTGGTGCAACTAATCCTAATAACTCATCTCCATACGGAGGATCAGGTGGTGGTGGAGCTACAGCTGCTGGTAACGCAGGCTCTGGTGGAAACGCTGGAAATGGTGGAGCAGGTGCTCCAAATACAATTTTAGGACCTGATACATCTTACGCTGGCGGTGGAGGTGGTGGAGCTGGAAGTGGAGGTTCTGCCTCAAGTGCTGTTGATGGTGGAGGAGCTAACGCTGGAGCTGGAACTGCTAATACTGGTGGTGGTGGCGGTGGAGGTAATGCACCTGCTACTGGTGGTGGAGCTGGTGGTTCAGGTATCGTAGTAGTTAGATCTCCTAGTAGCACTACGTTTGCAGTTACTCCTGGTTGTAATACTTTATCAACACACCCAGGTGGAGATAAAATTGCTAAATTTATAACTTCCGGTACATTGACAATAAGTGGATAACAAGTATATTACAGTTATTGTGGTAAAAGAAAGAACATGAATCTTACAAACTATTATTATTACTTTCAATCAGCAATACCAGAACGTATCTGTAATGATATTGTTCGTTATGGAAAACAACTACAAGATCAAATGGCAGTAACTGGTGGATATGGACATAAAAAATTAAATGAAAAACAAACAAAAGATTTAAAGAAAAAAAGAAATTCTGATATTGTTTGGATGAGTGACAGATGGATTTATAAAGAAATACATCCATACATTCACCAAGCTAATAAAGATGCAGGTTGGAATTTTCAATGGGATTTTAGTGAGTCTTGTCAGTTTACAAAATATACTAAAGGTCAATTTTACGATTGGCATTGTGATGGTTGGGATCAACCTTATAATAGACCTAATACTGATTCACATGGTAAAATTAGAAAACTGTCTGTGACAGTTACATTATCTAACCCTAAAGATTATAAAGGCGGTGAGTTAGAGTTTGATTTTAGAAATATGGACCCTGATAAAAAACCCAATATTAAAAAATGTACAGAAATTTTGCCGAAAGGATCTCTAGTTGTATTTCCTGGTTTTGTATGGCATAGAGTATGTCCAGTTAAAAAAGGTGAAAGAAATAGCTTAGTTATTTGGAATTTAGGGTGGCCATATAAATAATATGAAAAATAAAAAAATAAAAAAAGAATTAATGTTTCCAAAACAATTAGCAAGAGAAGACTTATTTAAATGTCCTATATGGTTTGGAGATGAGCCTGGATTTGTTAATGAATTAAATAAAGCATCTGATTCTTACATAGAAGATTCTAAAAAAAATTTAAAAAAATCTATAAATGAACGTAACAAAAAACTAGGTAATAAAGGAGATATGGGTCATGTGTTTCATTCAACATCGTTAATAGGAGATCCTAAATTTAAAAAATTACAAGATTATGTAGGAGCCACAGCTCATAATTTATTAGTCGAAATGGGTTTTGATATGACTAATTATCAGTTATTTATTACTGAAATGTGGGTGCAAGAGTTTGCTAAAAAAGGTGGTGGACATCATACATTACATACACATTGGAATGGTCACATATCTGGTTTTTATTTTTTAAAAGCAAGTGATAAAACATCCATACCATTATTTGAGGATCCAAGACCTGGTAATGTAATGAATCTTTTACCAGAAATAGATAAGACAAAAATTACATATGCAAGTTCACAAATTAATTATAGAGTTCATCCAGGAAGAACAATGTTTTTTCCGTCTTATTTACCGCATCAATATGCAGTAGACATGGGTTACGAACCATTTAGGTTTATACATTGGAACTGTCAGGCAATATTAAAGAGTGTAGTAAATGCAAAATAAAGATATGAAAAAAGCTTTTATTAAAACTATACTAGAATCTAGTCCATTAAAAAATAAACCAAATTTTATAGATAATTTTTTAAAATCTAAAATGCAATTGAGAGGTAAAAATGTCATCAAAAAAATCGGCGTTTCAAAAAAATAAATATTCTGTTTTAAAAAATGCAATCTCACCTGAACTTGCAGAGTTTGTTTATAAATACTTTTTAAATAAAAGAAATGTAGCAAGATTTTTATTTGATCAAAAATACATTTCACCTTTTACAGAATACTTTGGTATATGGAACGACGAACAAGTGCCAAATACTTATTCGCATTATTCTGATATTGCCATGGAAACTTTATTAAAAGAAGTAAAACCAGTTATGGAAAAACACACTGGTATTAAATTAAGTCCTACATATTCTTATGCAAGAATATATAAAGAAGGTGATGTATTAGCTAGACATAAAGATAGATATTCTTGTGAAATATCTACTACATTAAATTTAGGTGGTGATTCGTGGCCTATATATTTAGATCCAACAGGTAAACAAGGACAAGCTGGTATTAAAGTAGATCTTAAACCAGGTGATATGTTAATCTATTCTGGTTGTGATCTAGAACATTGGAGAGAAGAATTTAAAGGTAAAGATTGTGGTCAAGTATTTTTACATTATAATAAAGCTAGTTCTAAAACGGCTAAAGAAAATCTATATGATAAAAGACCTTTTTTAGGGTTGCCTGCTTGGTATAAAGGCTTTAAATTACCTAAATAATATTGTATATAATAATTTGGCGGGAGATTTCACCACATCATCTCCTGCCTAATTATTAAGGATTTTATATGTTACAAAAAGTAAAATTTGCACCTGGATTCAATAAACAAGTTACATCAACCGGTGGTGAAAGCCAATGGGTTAATGGTGATAACGTACGTTTTAGATACGGCTCACCTGAAAAAATAGGTGGTTGGGCACAATTAGGTTCTGTTGAAATGACAGGACGTAATACAGCTATTCATCACTTTGTTAATACATCAGGTATCAAGTATGCAGCGCTTGGCGGTAGTAGTATTTTATATGCATACTCTGGAGGTATCTTTTATGATATTCACCCTATCAAATCTACAACAACTTTAACAAGTGCATTTTCTACAACTAACGGATCTGCAGCTGTAACTTTAACTTTTTCTTCCGCACACAATATGAATAAAGGTGACATTATATTATTAGATAATTTTACATCTATAACAAATTCTAATTTTGCATCTGGAGATTTTACAGATATAAAATTTATGGTAACATCAATACCTACTGATACTACTTTAACTATAACCATGGGATCTAATGAGTCTGGATCAGGAGCTTCTACGTCTGGTGGTATTAGAGTTAGACATTATTATCCAGTTGGACCTGCAGTAGAGACTGCAACAACAGGTTGGGGCCTTGGATCATGGGGTGGTGTACAACAAGGACAATTTACTTCGACGCTATCATCAGGAATAAATGCATCAGTTACATCTTTAACTATGGCAAGTTCCAGTTCTTTTCCATCATCAGGAACTGTACAGATAGGAACAGAGCTAATTACATATACAGGAAATAGTGGCGGAACATTATCAGGATTAACAAGAGGTGCCGTTGGTACCACAGCAGCAATACATTCTAGTGGTGCAACAGTAACAGATGCATCAAATTTCTTTTCATGGAATGCTGCAGCATCAGGAGATATTGTAACAGCTCCTGGACTTTGGTCACTAGATAACTTTGGTAATAAACTTATTGCAACAATAAATGGCGGTGAAAGTTTTGAGTGGGATTCAAACCCTACAGGTGCGAACAACACAAGAGCAACAATTATATCTGGTGCACCCACTGCATCTGCATTTAGTTTAGTTTCAACTCCAGACAGACACTTAATATTTTTTGGTACAGAAACAACGGTTGGAACATCATCTACACAAGATCCTATGTTTATAAGATTTTCTTCACAAGAGGATATAGCAACATATACACCAAGTGCTACGAACACTGCAGGCACACAAAGACTTGCAGATGGATCTAAAATTGTTGGGGCTATTAGAGGTAGGGATGCGATTTACATTTGGACAGATACTGCATTATTTATTATGCGTTTTGTTGGTCCACCTTTTACTTTCTCGTTTCAACAGGTTGGTACAAACTGTGGATTGATTGGACAGAACGCAGCTGTTGAGGTTGATGGTACAGCTTACTGGATGTCAGAAAATGGTTTCTTTAGATACACTGGTAAACTAGAATCGTTACCGTGTTTAGTTGAGGATCATGTGTTTGATGATATCAATACAATTCCAAAACAACATATCAATGCAGGTCTTAATAACTTGTTTGGTGAAGTTATGTGGTTCTATCCAAACTCTGGATCAGCAACAGTTAATAGAATGGTTGCATATAATTATCTAGATTCAAGTCCCGAGCGACCAGTATGGACCACGGGGACATTAGCAAGAACTGCATGGCAAGACTCTGCTGTATTTGGTAAACCACACGCAACAGAATATGATACAAGTTCTAACGGTACATCAGGTTCTTCAACATTTGTACAAGGTAATGTTGACGGTGTTAGTTATTATTATGAACATGAAAAAGGACTGGATCAAATAAGAGAAGGTGCTACCACATCTATAACTGCAAGTATTGAATCTGGAGATTTTGATATAGGTTCACAGGGGTTAGCAGGGGATGGTGAGTTTATGATGAAAATAAGAAGAGTGATACCAGATTTTCTTGCACAAACAGGAGATGCAAGGATAACATTAAACTTAAGAGATTTTCCAAATGATACAGCAGCTAGTTCAACATTAGGACCATTTACTGTTTCAAGTGGCACACAAAAAATAGATACACGTGCACGTGCTAGATCAATATCACTAAAGATAGATAACACAAGCACAAGTCAATTTTGGAAACTAGGAACATTTAGAATTGATTATCAACCGGATGGTAGAAGATAATGGCTAGAATAGTACAAGCGTTAACACAACCTAATAGAGAATATAATCAACAAATACAACAATCGTTTGTTAGAGATGTAGATAGTATAGTGCAAAAATTAAATACTACATATCAACAAGATCTAAAAGACGAAGCAGAAGCGGGGGCTTTTTTCCTTGGCTAATTCATTTGTAAATAAAAAAGTAGATTTAACTACCACTAGCGTTACAACACTATATACAGTGCCGTCGGCTACAACTTCTATTATAAAATCTATATTAGTATCAGAAGACTCTGGTAATGCAGATACCATAACTGTGACTATTACAGATACTAGTAGTAATGTATTTAGTCTTTTTAAAACAAAGTCCATATCTGCTAATGGCACAACAGAATTATTATCAGGACCTTTAGTATTAGAGGAAAGTGAGATACTAAAAGTGACTGCAGCAACAGCTAATAGACTACATGTGATCCTCTCGGCCTTAGAATCTAAACCTAGAGAAGTTACATCATAGTCTTGATTTATTAGTTAAAAGCTAGTAAATTGATAAATTCAGGTGTAATTCCTGCCTAAATAATATAATAACAATTGACATATATATGATTACAAGAGGACAAATGCCAAGACAATTACGTAATAAAGGAGGAATAACTAATGTTGTTCCTAGAGAAGGTTTTATATTTGGTGGCATAACAAAAAGAATACGAAAACTTATACCTAATGAGATTGCAAATTTTGCAAGTAAAGCAGCACCATTTGTTGCACCATTTAATCCTGGTGCTGCAGCTTTAATGAGAGGTATAGGTAGATTTGATAAACGAGGGAGTTTTAGTGATGCAATTAAACAAGGTCTTGGAACTTTTGCTTTTGGTAAAGCTGCAGGATATTTAGGTGGCGCACAAAGCGATGGTGGTATTTTTGGTGGTCAAACATTCAGTAAACAAGGTTTTAGTGAAGGCCCAGTAGGTAGATTGTTTCAAGGTGGAAAAGAAAAATTATTAAGTGACGGAGGCGGCGGAAGCGGCAAGGGAGTTGAATTTATTAAAAAAGGAACTGAAATGTTTAAAGATGTTCCTATATTAAGTGAATTACCTAGCATAGTGCAACAACAAATATTAGTCGGCGGAGCAACTGCTGCAGGTAGTTACATATATCAAAAATTTTTAGCAGATGAACCACCACAAGAGGAAGGTGAAACTATGGAAGAATATTTAGCTAGAAGAAAACAAAACGTTGGTAATAAAATGAGAACGTACTTTGATAATTATTTTAAATTTGACCCAGAGTATTCTGCATTAGATGATGCAGGTAAAAATGCTTTTGTTGCAAGATATAATTTAAAAAAAGGTGGTAGAATAGGGTATTCCAGTGGAAGTGGAGAAAAAGCTTTTTCTAAAGAAGAAAATTTAAAAAGATTTGAAGCAGCTAAAAAACTAGCAAAAGAAAAAGGAATATCTCTTCAAGAAGCTTTGGATATTACTCTGTCTGATAGTTATAGAATAGAAGAAGCAGATGGTGGTAGAGTTGGTTATCAAACTGGCGGTATCACTATGGCTAATACACTTGCAGAAAACATAAGACGTAATATAGCTAATCAAGCTGCAGTTGCGCAACAGTTTCAAGCAGCAAGAAGCAGGCTACCAGGTTACGTAGAACCTGTAGTTCAACCAGCACCTGCACCCATACAACCTACACCAGTAGATCCTTCCCCACCTACAATAGGTCCGGTGTTACCAGTAGAGCCACCAACACAAATGCCTATTGAAGAAGAACCAAAAGTAATACCAATTGAATCTAACATAATACCAATACCATTACCTGGTGGTGGCGGTGGATTTGGTAGTATACTACCAGGTTTGATTGGAGATGTTCTTGATCAAGATCCAGATGCTTTTGCTCCACAACCTATATTAGAAGATGTTCTTAAAAAACTACCTGTAGCACCAGATCCAGATACACCAATAGAAGAATTAATTGATGGACCTTTCCCTCCAACCTTACCTGTAGAACCTATGACAGATCAACAGATACTTGAAGGTTTTGCAGAATTTAAAAGACAAAATCCAGATCTTATGAATAGACCAGCTACTCAAGCAATCGTTAATTTAATTTTACCTGGCGGCACACCTATTAGTTTTAGAAGTGGTGCGGGAGCAGCGGCTTTAAATCAATATTTAGAATCAATTGGAATGGGACCTGCACAACGAGGTGACTATCCTACAGAAAAACTAGCAGGCGGAGGCATGCCAACAGGCATCATGAAAACAAATAAAGCTGGAGTTATGGAAAGAGACTACAGAGATGAAGGTGGCTTTGTACCTGTGGGTATTAAAGAAAAAGCAGACGATGTCCCTGCTATGTTATCTAAGAATGAGTTTGTATTTACAGCAGACGCAGTTCGAGGAGCAGGCAACGGCAGCATTGAAAAGGGAGCACAAAAGATGTATGATACCATGAAAAAATTAGAAAAGAGAGTTGTATAATGTCAGATGACGCTAACGAGAGACTACTAGAAAAAATTTACGAAGATCTTTTAGATGAAGGTTTCTCACCAAAAGAAGCTGCAAAAAAAGCTAGAGAAATGTTTGAAGACATGGCTAACTCTATGGCAAAAGGTGGTAGAGTAGGTCTTGCAGATGGCACACCTATGAAGATGGCATCAGTAGATGATCCTTTTTACAGAGACAGTGAAGGAGATAGAGATGAACATTCTATGAGACTGTTTGGTAAACCATATAAAAAATTAAACGCAAGTGAATTAGAAGAGTTTCAAGAAGAGATGATGAGATTAATGAATAAGTTTATGGCAAAAGGTGGTAGAGTATTAAAACAAACAGGTGGTATTACAGAAACAAGAACATTACCACCAGAATTTATAGAAGCAGCACAAAAAACATACTTAACTGATTTATCAAGACAAGCAGGTATACCAAGTATTACTACGGCTGTTCAACAACAGCCTGGTGAAACTGCAGCTCAATTTGCACAAAGACAAGCACAAGCTCAACAATTTGGTATTACAAGAGCAGGTATGGCTGAACTTGCACCACAAGTTGCAGCTCAAGATGCTTACCAAGCAGCAGCATATTCACAAGCAGTAGACCCAACTACAGGTCTTGGATCTTTTCAACCGTTTTTAACAGCAGCACAAACAGCAGCAACGGGAGCAACAGCTCTAACAGGAACTGGAGCAGGAACCGGAACAGGATCAGTGCAATCTTACATGTCACCTTATCAACAACAAGTTATTGACACGACTCTTGCAGAGTTTGATAAACAAGCACAAATAAGACAAAATCAAATAGCAGCTCAAACATTAGGTGTGCCAGGTGCTTTTGGTGGAGGACGTGAAGGTGTACAAAGAGCCGAGTATCAGGCAACAAGTGACAGGAATCGAGCAGCAACTCAAGCTAATTTATTACAACAAGGATTTCAAAACGCAGTAGCAAGAAGACAACAAGATTTACAAAATCAAATGGGCTTATCAGAATTACAATCAGGTTTAGGTGCAAGAGCACAAGACTTTACTAGAGCACAGATATCTGGTCTTGGCACATTAGGAGCACAACAACAAGCACAAGCACAAGCTGTTCTTGATGCACAAAGACAAGCATCACAAATGGCAGTTGATGATCCAAGACAAAGATTAGCTATGTTTGGTCAAGGTATTACAGGACTAACACCAGGAGCAGGATCAGTGCAACTTAGCCCAGAACAACCAGCAGCAGCACAAAGCAGCCCACTAATGACAGCATTAGGTTTAGGTTTAGCAGGAGCTGATATATACGGAAGAATATTTAGATAATGTCTAGAATTTTAAAAAGACCAATGTTTAGAAGAGGTGGGTCCACTAACGATGGTATTATGACTGGTATTGTTGATAGAGAAAAAAAAGCAGAAGGTGATATTGGATCTAGAACAGAAGAAATATTAGCAGCAATGCAAAAGTATGCACCATTGGAAAAAACAAGATTTCCAATAGGTCAAATAGGGTTAAATTTAGCATCTGGTCAATTTGCTGGAAGTGGTGCGTTACAAAATATTATTGGTTCTGCACAAGATCCATATGCTCAATTTGTAAAAGCAGATGATGCAAGAAGAGCAGCTTTAGCTAAAAGAAGAGCGGGAGCTGTAGGCATAGCTATTTCAGAACAATCTGCAAAAGATTTAGCAAAAATAAAAGCTAAATCAAAAGATTTTTACGCAGCGCAAACTCCAGAAGAACAATTTAAAGTTAAAAGCAAAATATATTCAGAGTCTAGAGTTCCAGTTGTAAGAGATAATGCTACTAATATAGCTAATTTTGAAGTTAGACATAGAGATAAGCCTTATGTTCAATTAGGTTTTGTTTATAGTAATAAAACAAAAAAATTTGAACCTAATTTTTCTGCTATACCATCTGGCACTATTACATTCAACCCTGTAGACAATTTTGCTTATAAAAGAGAGGGTGATAAATTTATAAGACTAGACCCAATTACATTATTACCGATTGAAAATGTTGACGGAACGGAGTAATTATGGCTTTTGTTATCGATCCCGAAACAGGTGCTTTGATACCAGAAAATCAATCAGAAAATAAATCTGATATAAATAAAAATCTTTATTCAACATCATTTGATGAAACTAACATAGATTTTGAAGACCCTAGTGAAATAGGTGGTGCCACTGCATTTGCTGCAGGAGTAGGATCTGGTTTAATTAAAACAGTTGAAGGTGTAGTATCACTAGGTGCAGAGCTTATTGATTTAGGAGCTGACACTAATACAGCTGCAAAAGTAGAAACATTTTTTGATAGTTTAAATCCTTTTGAAGAAATTGCAGAACAAAGAGCTGTAGGTAGACTTACAGAAGCATTAATACAAATAGGTTTACCTGGAGGTGCTGGTGCTAAATTAGCAACAACATTAGCAACAAAAGCAATACGTGCAAAAAAAGCTGGTAAATATGTAAGTTTTAAAGCAGACAATTTAAAAAAAGGTGCAAAGAAAGCACAAGACTTAAATAAATTATCAGGCACTCAAAGATTTGCAGCTATAGTTGCAGGCGGTGCGGCTGGTGAAACATTAGTTGCTGATGTAGAAAGAATTGGAACTATTGGCGATTTGTTTGAAGGAGGTCCAACTGAATTAGATAGAGATGTTAAATCAGATCCATCTGATGATGCTACAAGAAAACTATTAAACAGAATTAAATTTGGAGCAGAGTCAACTTTATTAACTCCTTTTGTATATGGAGTAGGTACTGGTGCAAAATTATTAGCTAAAAAAGGTAAAGAATTAGCATACAGTAGTTCACAAATTGAAAGAGGACTAGATAAATTAGCAAGTGCTTTTAGATTTAGAGGAACAAAACCATTAGAAGTTGCGGTTGCAAAACAACAACAACAAGCAAGAAAAATGAGAGACACTAATTTTTCACAAGAGCAAGTTGCAAGAATAGATAGAGAAGTTGATAAAGTATTTCCTGAATTTAGAAAAGTATTTAATGCATCTAGTATAGAAGAAAGAAAAAATTTTTTAAAATTATTAGATGATGCTTTGTTTGAAGGAGATTTAACGAAAGCAGTTGATCCAAATATTATTAAATCAGTTAGGACAACAATTAATAAAAGATTAGGAACAGAAAAAGGAACAGAAGTTGGTAATAATATATTAACGGCTTTAGGAAAAACAAGAAAAGAATTTAATGATTTATTAGAAATTACAGCTCAAGGGCCAGGATCTAAAACAGATTTACCTGCTGGAGTAACAAAAGATCTTAGAAAAATTATGGGTAATAGAGTTAAAAATTATATAGGTAATACGTTTGAAATATTTGAAAACTCAGAGGCAGGTTTTTTTTCTAAGTATAAACCTACACAAGATGCAATAGATCAAGTTAAAAAAATATTTATAAGATACGCAGCAAAAAACAAAAACCCAATAACAGAGCTTGAAGCTGAAGGTATGGTTAATGATATTATAAAAGATGTTAGAAAAATGAATCCAGGTAAAGATACATTACCTACTTTTGCTTATCAAGATTTGGCACCATCCGCTAAAGATCCATATGCATTAAAGACATTTGCTCAAACCATAGAAAAAAATTTACCTGGTGGTAAAAAAGATATACAAATTATTGGTAAAGGTAGCAAAGCATTTAGAGAATTGTTTGGTGAAATAGAAGATGTAAGACACTCTATCTTTGAAGGCATGAATAGATTATCCGGTATCGCAAGAAAAAATCAATTGTTTGATGAAATATTAGATGTTGATGATGCAATGAAAGCAAAAGCAACTGCTGACACACCTTTTGGTCAAAGAGGTTTTTTTCATGGTAGTCCACTAGCTGCAAAAAGAGCGTTTGGTAATCAAGCAGATATAGTTAAAATGGATGATTATGTACAAGAATATTTTAAAGATGGTGTATTGATAAATAGATTATCTAATACATATACTACAAGAGAAATAGCAGAGGGTTTTATAAGCTCAGCTAATTTACAAAATTGGATGAGAGGAGAGGCAAAAGGCCAAGGTCCATTAGGTCAAACTGCGTCTGCAGCTATTCGTTATGGCTTACTAACACCTAAAGCAGGTGCTCAATATGCAAAAACAATTTTATCTATACCTACACATATAAGAAATTTTTTAAGTTCTAGTGCGTTTTCGGTTGCAAACGGTGCTGTGTTAACTGATCCAAGAGTTTTTGCTAGAGCAATGAAAAGTGCTTTTGGTACAGTTCAAGTAGGTGGTCCTAGAACACCCTTATCACAAGAAAGATATAGAAAATATTTAGAATTAGGAATTGTAAATACTAATGTTAGATATGGAGATCTTCGAAATCTTATGAAAGATGTAAGATTTGGTGAAGGTAATATTGCAACAGACAGTGTTTTAAAACCTATGCTTAATACTTTAGGTAAAAGAACATCTAGAGGTGTTAAAAAAGCAGGTAAGTTTATGCAAGATCTATACGTTGCAGAGGATGATATTTGGAAAATTATAAACTATGAAGTGCAATTAGTAAAAAGAGGTGATCTATATAAAAAAGCAAATATTAAAATATCTCCACAAGCATTAGAAAGAGAAGTTGCAAACATAGTTCAAGACACTGTTCCAAACTATGCAAAGGTTGGAGAGTTTGTAAGAGGAATGCGTGTATCACCTTTTGGTAATTTTATGTCATGGCCATCAGAAGTATTTAGAACTGGTTATGGTATATTTAATCAAGCACTAAAAGATTTAAAAGATCCTGTAACAGGAAGTATTTTAAGAAGCACTAACCCTATGAGATCAGAGGGTATAAAAAGGCTTGTAG
>Ga0209348_1000423_pt1 | contig 22653 bp, 20 predicted proteins | sample ETNvirenome_2_30_FD_184065 | JGI IMG/M metagenome (GOLD analysis project Ga0209348, IMG submission 184065) | Marine viral communities from the Pacific Ocean - ETNP_2_30 (SPAdes) (version 2) | ecosystem: Environmental > Aquatic > Marine > Oceanic | place: Pacific Ocean | collected 2013-06-22
ATAATATTAAATGCACAATACAGAATTTTTAGAGATGTACCAATTGATGCAGATAGAAAACAACAATTAGGTAATTTTGTTGCTGGTCAAGAGTCTATTAACTGTCCTGCAGGAGCTGTATTTATAAGAGGCATACAGGTTTATGATACAGCAGGATCAGAGATTACAGGAGCTAACAGATGGCTAGAGAAAAAAGATGTAACATATCTTCAAGAGTATCAGGATGTTACAGGAACAGCAGCAGCTCAAGGTCAACCTAAATATTACGCTATGTTTGGTGGTGCTACAGGAGAATCTGACACTACATCAGGTAGAATATTTGTAGCCCCAGTTCCAAATACTACATATAGATTTAGAGTTCATTTTAATAAAATGCCAGATCTTTTAGAGAATGATGATACCAATTATATTAGTCTTAATTTTCCAAATGGCTTATTATATTGCTGTTTATCAGAGGCATATGGGTATTTAAAAGGTCCTGTAGATATGTTGACTTTATACGAAAATAAATATAAACAAGAGGTACAGAAGTTTGCAATTGAGCAAACTGGTAGAAGAAGACGAGACGATTATACTGACGGAACTGTCAGATTTAAAATTGAATCTTCTTCACCATAACAGGAGATTATTATGGCAATATCATCAGCAATATGTTCAAGTTTCAAACAGGAACTTTTACAAGGTAAACACAGTTTTGAATCTTCAGGTGGACACACTTTTAAAATTGCTTTATTCACAAGTTCAGCATCTTTAGGTGCTGCTACGACTGACTACTCAACATCAAATGAGATCACAAATACATCAGGTTCTGCATATACTGCAGGTGGAGCAACTTTAACAAACTCTGGTGTATCTTTATCTTCAACAACTGCATTTACAGATTTTTCAGATGTAACTTATTCATCCGCTTCTTTCACTGCAAACGGAGCTTTAATCTATAACACAACAACAGATGGTGGTTCAGGAACAACTGATGCTGTTTGTGTTATTGCATTTGGTGGCGATAAAACAGCTAGTAATGGAACTTTTAAAATAGAGTTTCCAACAGCAGATTCTTCTTCAGCAATAATCAGATTAGCGTAGGAGGTCGACTATGTCGACGACTTCAGGATGGGGCAGGTTTACCTGGGGCCAAGCTTATTGGAACGCAGACACAACTTTAAAAACAGGTTGGGGTGCACAAGCCTGGAATGATGGTGAGTGGGGCGAACTCAAAGACGCAACAATATTTCCAACAGGTTTATCTATAACATCTAGTGTTGGCTCAGTTGACGTACCAGATCAAATAATTACACCTTCAAGTTTTGAAATAACATCATCACAAGGTGAAGCTTTTGTTCCTGTAAATGTAGAAGGGGTATCAGCAACATTTTCGATTGGTTCAGTATCTGTAGTAGATATGCAGGTAGGTCTAACTGGTCAATCCACAACAACTTCTGTTGGTTCTGTATCTGTTAATGACATGACTCTTGGTCTAACAGGTCAGGAGTTTACTGCAAGTCAGGGAACAGCGAAAGCACCAAATGAAACAGCAATACTATCTGGTGTATCAATCACATCAGAACAAGGAACAGCACAAGGTATTTCCTCACAAGAAGCAACATTAACAGGAGTGTCTTTCAGCGCTAGTGTTGGTAGTGTTACGATACCAAATGATGTAGTTCAAATATCTGGATTAGAAGCTACTTTCGCTCAAGGAACGATTGTCGGATTAGGTGGAGCTGTGGCTCAACCAACTGGTCAATCAGCTACGGCATCTGTAGGTTCTTTGACAATAGAAGAGGGTCTAGGATTAACTGGTCAATCATTTAGTGCTAGTGTTGGATCTATATCACTGACCGATATTATTGTCGGATTAGATGGTTTCTCAATAACATCTAATGTGGGAGCTGTAGATATCTTTGCATATGGTGATGTTGACACTGGTTCAAATACATCATATAGTAATGTTTCGACAGGTTCGAATGATACATATTCGGATGTTGCAACTGGATCAAATACAAGTTATAGTGACGCTGCATAGGAGATAATTTATGGCATCTACATTTACGCCTTTAGGGGTAGAACTTCAAGCAACTGGTGAAAACGCCGGTACATGGGGAACGAAGACTAATACTAATTTACAAATCATAGAACAGATAGCTGGTGGTTACGTTGCTAAAGATATAGCAGGTGGTGCACAGACGACTGCTTTAGCTGTTTCTGATGGATCAACTGGTGCAGAATTATCTCACAGAATGATTGAGTTTACAGGAACAATCACAGGTAATCAAATTGTAACAATACCTTTAGATGTGCAAACTTTTTACTTTTTAAGAAACTCAACATCAGGTGCATATACAGTTCAATTTAAATATGCTTCTGGTTCAGGAGACTCGTTTACTTTTTCAGCCACAGATAAAGGTGATGCTATTGTATTTGCAACTGCAAGTGATAGCACTAACCCTAATATTGATACAATAGCTTTAGGTATTTCAAACATAGTAGAGGATACAACACCGCAACTTGGTGGTAATCTAGATACTAATTCTTTCATGGTAGATTTCGATGATGCTCACGGTATCAGAGATGAGAATGCAAACGAACAATTGATTTTTGAGACAACTTCCTCTGCGGTAAACCATGTAGATGTAACAAATGCTGCAACAGGAAATGGTCCACAGATAGGGGCCGTTGGTGATGATACTAATATCAGTTTAAAATTAAGGCCAAAAGCAACCGGTAATATCGAGGTTATGGGTGCAACAAACCCAGGCTCAATTCAGCTCAATTGTGAATCTAATTCGCATGGGATTAAGTTAACCAGTCCACCCCACAGTGCTGGACAGTCATATGAGATTAAATTCCCTACAGGAAATATAACAGCAGGCACATTTTTAAAGGTAGATAGCGTTTCTGGGTCAGGAACCAGTGGAGTTGGTACATTAACCTTTGATTCTTCACCAGCAACAACAGGAAAAGCTATTGCAATGGCAATCGTATTCGGATAAAAGGAGTAAATTATGGCAAACCCAAATATAGTATCAGTAACAAGTATTAAAGGTGAATCGGTAGGATTTAATTTATCAGCTACCACTACAACAACTTTAATGACAGTGTCTTCTGATAAATTAATAAAAATAAATAGAATAACAGTTGCAAACGTAGATGGAACTAATGCAGCTGACGTAACTGTTTCGGTTACAAAATCAAACTTTACTTCAGATGGTATTACCAACTTTGATACTTCTGGAACTTTTCACATAGCAAAAACAATATCTGTTCCAGCTGACGCAACGTTAGTATTACTTGACACACCGATATATTTAATGGAAGCAGATGTCCTAAAAGGTGGAGCAAGTGCTGCCTCAGATTTGGATTTATTCGTATCATATGAAGTCATAGACGACGCGTAGGAGTCCACTGATGGAGCGAAAGGAAGTAGCTAATGAACCAAGATAACGGTGGAGTCATAGGAAAAATAAATACACCAACAACAACTCTGGCCTCAGGTGTATGGTCTTTAGATAGTCAGTTTGATTCACAAGCATCATCTATATGGCCTCTTGCCTTTCCACAAGTAACTTTTACTAATTCATGTAGATTTAATGACGATGATTCAAATTACCTAAATAAAACATTCTCAGGTAATGGCAATAGAAGAACATTTACATTATCTTGGTGGTTTAAAAATATGGGTGGAAATGTTCACATGAAATCAGGATCAAGTGGAGATTTTTTTACTTTAGATAATAATAGTAACAGACTTAGACTTAATGGTGCTGATTCATCAGTAGACAAATTTCAACTTATTTGTAATAGAGTATTTAGAGATCCATCAGCTTGGTATAATTTTGTTGCGGCTTTTGATACAACACAATCAACATCTAGTGACAGGGTGAAATTTTATGTAAATGGTTCTCAGGTTACTTCTTTTGCAGTAGAAAATTACCCAACACAAAACTATGAGACTCAATGGGGTAATAGTTCACTTTCACATGGAATAGGTGCTAGACCAGATGGTAATCATTATTTTGATGGTTACATGACAGAAATTATTTATGTTGATGGACAACAACTCACACCATCTTCATTTGGTTTAACAAATCCTGTTTCAAATATTTGGGAACCCAGAGCGTACACAGGAACCTATGGTACTAATGGATTTAAATTAAATTTTTCTGATTCATCAAATTTAGGTGATGATACTTCAGGAAATGGAAATGATTTTACTGCTCAAAATATGTCAAGTACTAATCAGTCGACTGATACCTGTAGCAATAACTTTGCAACATTTAATCCGGTAGTAAATGCAGCTGGAAACAATTTAACTTTATCAGAGGGTAATTTAAAAGTAACTAGCGGAAGTAATAATTGGAACTCAGCTATAGGAACTATTGCTGTAAATTCAGGCAAATGGTATTGGGAAGTTAAAATTATAAATGCAACATATAATTATAATCATGGTGTATTTTCTTTAATTACAGGAGATATAAATGATACAGATAATCCCATGAACCAAACAGGATATAGTGGTTTTTACAATACAGATGGTGGAGAAACTAGAATTGATGATACAGTATCTACAAGTGATTTTGGAACATTTGCAGCTAATGATATTTTAGGTTTCTATCTTAATGCTGATGACAATCAATTTACTATTTATAAAAATGGTAGTTCTCATGTTTCCGCAACTAATTTAGGCACAGGAAGAACTGATTTAGTTCCTATTGCAGTTCATTATAATGGAGGGGTATCAGACTATAATTTTGGTAATTCACCGTTTAGCATTTCATCAGGAAACGCAGATGCCAATGGTTATGGTAATTTTGAATATTCTCCTACAATAGGAGGAGTAAATTATTATGCCCTTTGCACCAAGAACCTAGCGGAGTTTGGAGGATAGATGGCTGATTATACAACTATAGATAATCCGACAAAACATTTTAATACTGTTTTGTATAGTGGTACTGGTTCCTCTAATTCTGTAACGGGTGTTGGTTTTCAACCTGATTGGGTTTGGTTAAAACATAGAAATGGTGTAAATAATCATTGTGCGTATGATGCAATAAGAGGTGTTCAACAAACAATTCATCCAGATTTAACTAACGCTGAATCCACAGATGCAAATAATTTAACTGCATTTGGAACAGATGGATTTACCGTGGGTTCAGGAACTAACGTCAATGGTTCTAGTGGAACTTATGTATCCTGGAACTGGTTAGGTGCAAATGGAACTACTTCAAACTCAGATGGAAGCATAACATCAACAGTATCTGCAAATCAAACTGCTGGATTTAGTGTTGTTACTTATACCTCTAATAGCACCAGTTCAAACGAAACAGTTGGTCATGGACTTGGAGTAAAACCTGATATGGTAATTACTAAAAATAGAGATTCTGGATATAATTGGGATATTTATCATTCTAGTTTAGGATACAACGCTAATTTAACATTTACTACTGATGCAACAAGATCAGGTGCTTTTGGTACTTCAGAGCCAACTTCAACTGTTTTTAGAACAAGTCCTAGTTTTACTACTAATCTTACAAATAAATACGTGGCTTACTGCTTTGCAGAAAAACAAGGCTACTCAAAATTTGGAAAATGGACAGGTAACGGACAAAGTTCTGGACCATTTATATACACAGGATTTCGTCCAGCTTTTCTCTCTTGGAAAATGAGTAGTTCTACAGAAAATTGGTACATAAATGATAATAAAAGAGAGCCATTTAATGATGATGCTATGACAGTTTTATATCCTAATTTAAATAATGCAGACGGCAATTTAAATGATGAGATCGATTTATTATCTAATGGTTTTAGAATAAATGGCACTAACTCTGCGCACAATACAGATGGTGCAACATATATCTATTGGGCGTTTGCAGAGCACCCATTTGTAACATCAGGAACCAAAGCAGCGGGGACGGCAAGATAATGTCTAGAAAAAACGGAGGAATAATCGGACCAGCAAACACACCAGTCGGAGGACTGATGTCAGGAGTGGCAGGTGGTGTGTGGAGAATGAATGATCTTTTAGATTTTGTCAGCAACAATCAGTGGCCATTGACACCTCAAGATATAGAGAACTCAACAAGGTTTAATGATGGAAGTTCGGATTATTTAAGCAGAACACCTAGCAGTGCAGGAAATAGAAAAACTTGGACATGGAGTGGTTGGGTTAAGCGTGGAACTATTGGTGCAAATTCTATATTTGAAGCTGGCACTGCATCAAATAATAGTCTTGGGTTTCAATTTGAAAGTGGCACAGACCAGTTACAATTTTTTGTTTACAATGGATCAAGTGTTACTGTAAATGTAAAAACTACTCAAGTATTTCGTGATGTATCTGCTTGGTATCACCTAGTTGTTGCATTTGATACAACACAAGGAACAGCATCTAATAGAGTAAAATTATATGTAAATGGCTCACAAGTAACTGATTTAGCCGCAACTACTTATCCATCACAAGATACAGACTATAATATTAATAATACAAATGTACACGAACTTGGTCGAGCTGTTTTTGGTAGTAGTAATTATTTTGATGGTTACATGGCTGAAGTGGTTTTAATAGATGGACAAGCACTAGACCCAACATCATTTGGTGAATTTGATTCCACAACAGGAATATGGAAGCCTAAAAAGATAGGTGCACAATTTGCAGCTGGGGGAGGTGCGGGAACAAACGGATACTATCTTGATTTTAAAGATAGTTCAAATCTGGGCAATGATGCATCAGGAAATAATAATGATTATACTGTTAATAATCTAACAAGCATAGATCAGACTACTGATACCTGTGTTGAAAATTTTGTAACATTAAGTCCTTTAGCAACAACCACTACACAAGGAACTGTATCGCAGGGTAATTTAGAATTTGATAGATCTGGAAGTAGTGATGGTTGGGTAAGTATTCTTTCAACAATTGCTGCATCTTCTGGTAAATATTATGCAGAAGTAAAAATTATAGATGTTGGTTCTCCATCACAAGGTTGTGTATTAGGATTTTTAAATTGGGACAAAACAAATATAATGAATTCTTCATCTACTTATTTAGGTGCTGCCACTGCTGATGCAGGTATGGGTTGGTATTCAGTCGGAAATGTATTTAGACAAGGTGGTCATGTCAATATTATAAATAGCTATACTGATAATGATATAATAATGTTAGCTATGGATTTAGATAACGGATATTGTTATTTTGGAAAAAATGGTAGTTGGGAAAATTCAGGTGATCCAACATCAGGTTCTACTGGGACAGGTGGATACGCAACAAGTAATATGACAGCTGGTGGAACTTATTGTTTTGCAGCATCTTGTAGAGAAGCGGGAAATGTACAATTTAATTTTGGTAATCCTCCATTTTCAATATCATCAGGAAACGCAGATGCTAATGGATTTGGAAACTTTGAATATGCTCCGCCATCAGGATACTATGCGTTAAACACATCTAACCTAAATACTTATGGATAAAAATTATGGCTTATAGTTCGATTACAAAACCAAGTGATTATTTTAATACCATCACCTATACAGGAAATGATACAGATGGAAGAACCATAACAGGAGTTGGTTTTCAACCTGATTGGACTTGGGTTAAAGCTAGAAGTAATGCATTTTCAGATTATATTATTGATGCTATTAGATATGATAGTGGTTCATCTAAATATTTAAAATTAGATTCTTCTGGAACTGCTGCAGAGGAAACACCTGGTGCTGCAGGTTGGATTTCAACATTAAATGCAGATGGTTATGTATGTAAAAATGGAACATCTAACACAAATAACTGTAATGAAAATAGTGTAACTTATGTTGCATGGAATTGGTTGGCTGGAAATGGAACTGCCTCAAATTCCGATGGAGGAACATCATCAACTGTATCTGTAAATACTACTGCTGGACTTAGTATTGTTGGGTGGTCTGGCGCAGGATCGGCTACTACTGTGGGGCACGGATTGGGAGTAGCACCTAAAGTAGTATTAGTAAAAAATAGAAGTGAAGTTTATGGTTGGCAAATGTATCATGAATCTCTTGGAAATGGAAAATATGTATCTCTAAATAGCACAGATGCGGTAGCTACTTCTTCACAATCTTGGAATGATACCTCACCAACATCTTCTGTATTTTCTGTTGGAGCTAGTGATTCAAATAATAAAAGTGGAAACAATATAATTGCATATTGCTTCGCAGAAAAACAAGGCTATTCAAAATTTGGAAGCTACACAGGAAATGGTGGCACAGATGGAACATTTATTTATACAGGATTTAAACCAGCTTGGGTGATGGCAAAAAGAACAGATTCATCTAGTTCAGGAGCATGGGTTATGTGGGATAACAAAAGAAGCACATTTAATCCATGTGATGAATATTTGGTAGCCAACACAAGTGATGCAGAGAGTACAACTGGCACTCCAATAGATATATTTTCAAATGGATGGAAGCCAGGATCAGCAGGAGCTTGCAATATATCAGGTGGATCATTTATATATCTGGCTTTTGCAGAAAACCCATTTGTGGGTAATGATTCTGGGACCGCGGTGCCAGTAACGGCTAGATAAATAGCTATGGACAATAAATATAAAATATAATAAAAGGAGAACAACATGTATGCAAAAGTAGAAAATAATCAGATCGTAAGAGCAAACTCTAGTCTTGGAGCATTCGGCATACCAATCAGTTCAACTGTGGCCGAAAGAGAGGCTCAGGGCGTTTATGAGATCATATACGATAATACAAATCTAAAAGATTCAAGATACTATTGGAATGGTGCAGAGTCTATGGTATTTGCAAATAATGCTGTCACTGCAAGTTATGCACCAGCGACAGGCAAAGACGTAGAAGATAAAAATGCAGTTGATGAAGATGGTAATAATGTTCTAGATGAAGACGGTAATCAGATGATTATCAAAGGTCTAAAAACTATATTTAAAGAAGAAGTAAAGGCACAGGCTAAAAATTTATTATCATCAAGTGACTGGTATGTAATTAGAAAAGCAGAAGATGCTGGATCTACAATACCTGCTGACATAGCTACTTACAGAGCAGCTGTTAGAACCAGATCTAATGAGATGGAAACAGCGATCGATGGTGCAGCTGATGCAGCGGCTATGGAAGTTTTGTATACATATACCAATACAGGAACAGAAGAGAGCCCTGTTTATACTAGACCTTTGGGTGAGTGGCCTAAACTTTAATAGTCTTTAAAGATATTGCTTCTCCATAAAAACTAATATAGAACCTAAAAAGGTAGGTTTTTTATGTTACAAAAAATAGGTTTTGCACCAGGAATCAATAAACAGATCACAGCAACAGGAGCAGAGAGTCAGTGGATTGACTGTGATAATGTTAGGTTTAGATATGGCACACCTGAAAAAATAGGTGGTTGGAAACAATTGGGAGACGATGCTCTTACTGGTGCAGGTAGAGGACTTCATCATTTTGTAAATAGTTCAGCTAGAAAGTATGCTATCATCGGCACAAACAGGATTTTATATGCATTTTCTGGTGGTGTGTTTTATGACATACATCCGATTAAATCTACAACAACGCTTACAAGTGCATTCACCACGACCAACGGATCAACATCTGTTACAATAACTTTTAGTGGAGATCATGGTATATCAGCACAAGATATAATTTTATTAGATACTTTCTCTTCAATTACTGATTCTAATTTTGCAGCTGCAGATTTTAATAATAAAAAATTCATGGTGACTACTGTCCCTAATGCTACAACTATCACAATTACAATGCCATCAGCAGAGTCAGGATCTGGTGCAACAACATCAGGTGGGATTAGAGTTCAACATTATTATCCTGTAGGACCAGCTGTACAGGCAAAAGGTTTTGGTTGGTCACTTGGAACTTGGGGTGGTGAGGTTGCAGGAGAACCAACAACAACTTTATCTGCAGCAATAAACTCCTCAACAACAACTGGTATTACATTAGCAGATGTATCACAATTCCCAGATACAGGTACAAATTTTATAAAAGTAGGAACAGAAGAAATATCTTATACAGGCATTAGCACGTCTAATGAATTAACAGGTGTTACAAGAGAAGTCAGAGGTACAACTGCTGCATCACATGGTGCAGGAGATGCAGTCACTAGCACTACAAACTTTGTGGCCTGGGGTGAGGCAGCATCAGGTGATTTAGTATTAGAACCTGGTATGTGGTCACTTGATAATTTTGGTGACAAGGCAATCTGTCTAATACATGATAGTGCTGTATTTGAATGGAACTCTGCAGCAGCAGATGCAACATCAAACAGAGCTACAATTATAACTGGTGCACCCACTGCATCAAGACACATGTTAGTATCTACACCAGACAGACACTTAGTATTCTTTGGAACAGAAACAACGATTGGAGATACATCAACACAAGATGATATGTTTATAAGATTCTCTGATCAGGAAGATATAAATACCTACACACCTACAGCAACCAATACAGCTGGTACACAAAGACTGGCTGACGGATCACAGATCAGAGGAGCGATTAGAGGTAGAGATTCAATTCTTGTTTGGACTGACACAGCTTTATTTACTATGCGTTTCGTTGGTCAACCATTTACATTTGCATTCGCACAGGTTGGAACACACTGTGGACTTGTTGGACAGAATGCTTGTGTTGAAGTTGATGGTGCTGCATATTGGATGTCAGAGAATGGTTTCTTTAGATATGCTGGTAAATTAGAATCACTACCATGTTTGGTAGAGGATCACGTTTATGATAATATAAATCTAGAGTCTGGTAATCAGATGGTATCAGCAGGTCTAAACAATTTGTTTGGTGAGGTTATGTGGTTTTATCCAACGACTGGATCTAGTGTCGTAAATAGAATGGTCTGTTATAATTATTTTGATTCAGCACCACAGAGACCAGTATGGACTGTGGGCACGCTTGCTAGAACAATGTGGCAGGACTCCGCAGTATTTGGTAGCCCACATGCAACAGAATACACTGCTGGTAATGATTCATCTTTTGATGTTGTGGGCAACACAGAGGGTAGAACAATATACTATCAACATGAAACAGGGACAGATCAGGTTCAAGGTGGATCAACTACGGCTATTGTTGCAAGTATATCTTCTGGGGATTTTGATATAAGTCAGAGAAGAAGTGTAACTGGTCAAACGACTGGAACAGCAGATCTTAGAGGAGATGGTGAATTTATAATGAAGATAAGAAGGTTTATACCTGATTTTATATCACAGACTGGCAACACACAGGTGACACTACAATTAAGAGATTTTCCAAATGATAGTCAGGCTAGTTCTGCACTAGGACCATTTACCGTATCATCATCTACTAAAAAAGTGGATACACGTGCAAGAGCAAGAGCTATTGCATTAAAAATAGCTAATACAACAACTAATCAAAGTTGGAAACTAGGCACCTTTAGATTAGACATACAACCGGATGGTAGACGATAATGAGTGTATTAAATAGAGATGTGTTTAATGAATATAATTTAAATTATGATCCAGTAGGTTTAAGAAATATTTCATTACCAGATTCTTTTTTTACTCCTGCTTTTGCACCAGAGCCAGATGACATAGAGGCTATAATAGAGGCTAGGAAAAACAGAGATATTTTAAATAGGCAAGGTTTATTATCTTTGGATGATGCAGGACTTACTATAAGTCCGTATGAAGAATTTACAGAAGTAGCTAAACCAGGATTAAATATAGATTTTGCAAGACAATTGGGATCAAGTGCTCTTGGTTTATTAACAGCTAATCCTATTGTTGGATTATTAGCTAGAGGTATAGGTGCTCTTGGAGATAGATTTGATTTACCAGGAAGAGTAGGTGGTGCTGATCTAAGAGGAGATACAGGTTTTGATACGTTTAGACGATCAACTAGTCTTGCAGATTTTTTTCAAAGACGAAGAGATAAAAAAGCAAGAGAAGAGGCTGCAAGAATAGGTGCAGCAAAACAAAAAGCAATAATTGCAGGCCAACAAGTAGATACTGGAGGAGGTCCGGGAAGTAGACCTGGAGGTTTTGGAGAAGGTGCAGGTGATTTTAGCCCTTCAGACCCAACAGCAACAGAAGGTAGTTTCTAATGGCAAAGATAGTACAAGTATTAACAAGACCAAGTAAAGAATATGATTTGTTTACAGCAGAGGCACAGGTCAGAGATCTTGATGCAATTGTAGAAAAATTGAATACAACGTTTCAACAGGAATTAAAAGATGAGGTAGAGGCATTTAACTTCTTTTTACAATAATGGCTAATAGTTTTATAAATAAAAAAGCAGACCTAACTACAACAGATCTAACAACACTATACACGGTGCCTAGTTTTAAGACAGCTGTCGTTAAATCATTGTTAGTATCCGAGGATGCCGGATCAGGGACCACGATAACAGTAACATTGGTTGATGCTAGTGGTAATATATTTAGTTTATTTAAAACAAAAACCATATCGGGTAACGCTACAACAGAACTTTTATCTCAGCCTCTTGTAATGGAGGAAAGTGAGATACTTAAAGTACAGGCTGGTGACGCGAATGAGCTGCACGTCATAGCTTCAATATTAGAAATACAGCCAAGAGAGGTAACATCATAGTGAGAGTAATAGAACCAAAAGAAGTGATAGAAGAGATTTATAACCTTAGAACAGGTGAAAAATACAAGAATGATGAGGAATGGAAGGCAAAAGGCATACCTGAATCAGAGATAAGAAAAGATGTCAGGGTTATTATGCCGAGCCTTGATTTATTTGGAGAAACAAAATAAGATAGTACGATGGCGATATCTAGAATGCAACAACCCAGACAGATGTACGGACTTGGAAGCTTTGTTAAAAAAGTTACAAGAAAAGTTACTAGGCCTATAACTAAGGTAGCTAAGAAAATAGTGCCAAAAGAAATAGCGGGTATTATGAGAGTTGCTGCACCTTTCTTGCCACCAGGATATAGAGAAGCAGCATACTTATTGGGAACAGCGAGACAGACTGGTAGAATTAGTCCTGTAGATTTAGCATTAGCCGCTGCACCTACATTTTTTGAAAAAACACAAACTGGACAAAATTTATCTACTTCATTTAAAGGGACAAGAGCAGGAGAATTTTTATTAGGTAAAGCACCTCCAAGTTTAGATGCAGCCATGGCTGGAGAGGCAGGAACAACTGGTTTATTGGGAACGGGTGGTGAATTATTTCAGTTTGGAGAAGGTATGGGTCCAGCAGCTTTTAGAGATCAAACTAAATTAGGTAGTCTGTTATTAGGTGGTAAAGAACCAGGAACTTTTAGTAAATCTAAATTAGCAGGTTTAGGAATAGGGACGCTATCATTGGTAACAGCTGCTGAAACACCAAGAGAAGCAGGAATAGCACTGGCCAACCAAACAGGAAATCCTGAAGATCGTGCTAGAGGTGAAGAATTATTTTCATTAATAAAACCAGAATTATTTAGGGTTCCAGAAAGATTTAGATTACCTGTACCAGCAGCTAATGGTGGTTTAATGAGAACTAATTATGCAATAGGTAGTGAAGATCCAAAACCTGTAAATCCTTTTGGACCAAAACCAACAGGACCTGTATTACCAGAAGAAGATAAACCATTTAGACCAAAACCATTAAAACCTATAAAAATGTCTGAAGACAATGAAGAAAACATGATGATGGCTGGTATGGATAGAAAGATGGCAGCCCAAATGTTAGCAGATGAATTAGCTGAAGAAGAATTTGGCATGGATTTTTATGACCTTGATATACGAACACAAATGAAAATATATCAAATAGCATTAGATATGATTGATGAAGGAGGTGGTAATGCTATGGGTGGACTACCAAATAACAGAATGAATTTTGCTCTTGGAACAAAACCCACTGCTGAAGAAAGTGGTCTAGGAGGGCTTCCAATTGAAGCAGATATGAGGTATACTGGTGGCTTCATGCCATACGGCGCAAAAGAAAAAGCCGATGACGTGCCTGCTAGATTAAGCAAAAACGAATTTGTATTTACTGCCGATGCTGTGAGAGCAGCGGGTGGTGGTAGTGTCAACAAAGGTGCTAAAAGAATGTATCAAACTATGAAACAATTAGAAGCAAAACCTGAAGCGAAAGGAATGATGGCATAATGGCTGAAACAGTAACACAGATACAACAAGCACCAGATTATTTAAGACCTGGTATAGAACAATTTTTAAGCGCTGCTACACAACAAGCAGTTGATCCAATTGATACATCCAAATTTGCACCATCCGTAGTTGGATTAGGTGCATTACAACAACGAGCACAACAACAAGCAGCAACACAGGCTGGTCTCGGCACATTACAATTTGATCCTACAACAGGAGCGGTCTCAGGTGTAACAGGAACAGGAGTTGCAGGGTTCCAACCGTTTTTAACAGATGCACAAACTACTTTAGCTGGTGTATCACCAATGATAGCACAAGCAGCAACTAGAACAGGTCCTACTGCATTTCAAGCTTTTGAATCACCGTATCAGACAGCAGTTAGAGATGCCACGCTTGCACAATTTGATGAACAGGCAAAGGCAAGGAGACAAGGTATCAGAGATCAAGCAGCTACATTAGGTGCGTTAGGAGCTGGTAGAACAGGTGTTCAATTATCAGAGTATGATAGAAAGTCTGATATGGACAGGGCGTTATTACAAGCACAATTAAATCAGGCAGGATTCACACAGGCCAATCAATTAGCAGCACAAGCATTTCAACAACAAGGACAATTAGCAGGATTACAATCAGGACTTGCTAATCAACAATTAGGTTTAGCTCAAATACAACCACAGTTAGCAGCAGGTGCAATAGGCATGGCACAAGGTCTAGGACAATCCGATCTGGCGTTTAGACAGGCTATACAGGATGCACAGACACAAGCTAATAGAATGGCTGCGTTTGAACCGATTGATAGACTAGCAAGATTTGGACAAGGATTAACGGGAGTAGGTGGCATGTTAGGATCAGTGCAAACTCAGACAGGACCATCAGCACCGGTTCAAAGTCCACTGGCAGGAGCATTACAAGCAGGTATAGGAGCATTTAGTTTAGGTAAACTATTTGGATAAATATGAATTATAAAGTTATGCAAAGACCTATGTTTAAGATGGGAGGCAAGGCTGCTTCTCAAGGCACAGGTATTACATCAGGTCTAGATGAGAAAGTAAACATGACAGATGGTAGAGCAAACTATGCTGAGGGACCAACTACTTATCAAGATTTTTTAAACAGAGCTATGACTAATTATAATCTTAGACAACAAAAAATGGCTGATATGGAAAATTTAATTAATTTACAAGCATTAGGTAGAGTTGGTAATGTTTTAGCTACAGAGGAATCTAATAACCCTTTTGATATATTAAAAAATATCGCAATGTCAGGAACTGAAATAGCTTTACCAGCATTATCAGCAAAGAAAAAATTAGAACTTAAAGCATTAGATCCAACAACAGATCTTGCATTTGCTAAAGCATTAAAACCAACTAGTTCTGGATCACAAAAAGTTTTTGAAATGAAATTTGCTAAATTAGATAAACTTGAAAAAGCATTGACAAAATTAAATATGGAAAAAGAAAATTTAGATCCTAAAGATTACAGAGATCAAAAAGATAGAATAGAGAGAAGAATGAAACTAACTATAGGTTCTAGTTATCAAACAGAAGATGAACTTAAAAAAGATTTAAGAAAAGAATTTAACGATTTATATGGCACACCACCGACCGGCCCACAATTAGATAAATACCTAGAAGATTATAAAGCATCTATGGGTTTTGCAGAGGGTGGTAGAGTTAACAGAGCTATGGGTACACCTATGATGGGTGAACAACCAATGGCAAACCCTATGGCTGTTGAAAGAAAAGATGTGGCTATGGAAACAAAAGGTGAGGGCAACGATGCGTACGCTATGTTAAGAGCTAGACTACCACAAGAAGTACCAGACGATGTTGTAAAATTAATCGCATACAACAAAGAGGCTTTTGCAGACTTTGCAAGTATTAAAAACCAAGAAGACGTAACATCGTTCAATCAGAAATATAATGTCTCAATGAACATTGATGTGTCTACCGTATAAGGAGGCCAATGGACGAGAGTAAAAAACCACAGATACGACCTTTCTTACAAGGAGCTTTAGACAAAGATCCACTAGATAGAACATTTTTAGAAAAACTAGCAGTAGGAATATACGGACCAGGTATTGAGGCAAGAGAAGATAGAGATAAACCTTCTGCAGTGTTAGATGATGCTTATAGTGATTTTGTATTAGAACTACCAGCAGAGGTACAAGCTGATGTAGATAGATACCTAAACATATTTAAAAATGATCCCACACCTGTAATACAATTTTTAGATGAATATAAAAAAGAGGGATATTCAGAATATTTTAAAAATATATCCGACATTAAAGATATAGCAAATGAAAAAGATTTTGGAAGATTCTTAGATTTTAATTATCTTGGTAAGGGCTCGTACGATGCTTTGTACAGAAAAGATGAGGCAGGTGATAAGGCACGAAAAAAAGTCATGGAGTCTAAACTTACTCAGGCGGTTATTGGTCCAGGTCAGGGTCTATACACAGCGGTAAGAGGAACAGCAGAGACAATATCTGCGTTATCAGATCTATATCTTGACACGGAAACATTAGACAATGTACAGAAAGCTTTACCCGAGATGTCTCTCGATGATATTTATGGTGAGGACGCAGGTGGTGTTGCAAAATTTACCTCACTACTGACACAATATGGCACAGGTTTTGCTGTTGCACAGAAGGTAGCAAAAAAATTATTTGGTAATGTAGCTAAGACAAAACTTGCACAAAAAACTGCGGCTGTTGCAGCCACAAACAAAGCTGCTAACTATGGGGTTAACCTTGCAAAATATGGCGGCTATTGGGTATTGCCTGCATTTGCAGCTGATACAACTGTATCCGCTACAGGGCAAAAATCCGTAGGAGAAATATTTGGGGATGAGAGCGGTAATTTTTTAGAGAGAGCTTTAGCTAATACAAAATTAGAAAGTCTAGAAGGTATTACAAACCCAAAAGAATACGCGGCTGCCGTGTTAAGAAACAAATTAAAGTTTGGCACGGAAGGCACAGCATTTTTAGGTGCACTTAAATTAATAGGACCATCTATGAAAATGATGTCCACAGGATCCGGTGTGATACTATCCAATGTTGTGGGACCTACGGTTGGTGGTATGTCAAGAGTTTTAGCCAGTGAAAGAACAGGTATACCACAATTATTTAGAGGCATATCTAAAGCTGCTGACAAAGCTTTGACAAAATCAGGTATACCAAGAGCTGATCTTTGGAAATATTCAGAGTATGGTGCAGGTGTAAAATCTTCTATATTAAGAGCCATAGATCAATTTTCACAGAATTTTAAATCAGGTGGACCTTTTAACGTGCAGACTAGAAATGAACTTAAAAAATTAGACGGGTTAAATAAATCTGCAAAAAAATCTACAGATATATTTTTAAAAGATTTAGATAGACAGATGTATAAGCTAGCAGATGCTGGGTTTAATGATATATTATTTAATACAAACACAGCTAACCAAGCGTTAAGATATTGGGGCGATGTGTTAGATTATATGCGTGGTAATATGAAATTAGACAAATTACCAAAATCTTTACAATCCTCTTCTTTTGCGGTTAGAAAACTAATTGATGACTATACAACAGAATTGTCACCAATATTAAAAACCATGAATGTTAAAGACGATATTATAAAAAACATGGGTAGATATCTGCATCAGGGTTATGAGATATTTAAGAATAATAGATATAGAGCACCAAAAGAAGAATATAATGCTGCGATAGATTATTTTATAAAACTACAAAAATCTTTTAACAAAAATATACCACCATCAGATGCAAAAGTAGAGGCAACAGCCATGGTAAATAGAATACTCGCCATAGGAAGATCAGAGGGATCTACACCTGCACAGAGATTAAAAGCTATTGCAAATGCAGCACAGGAATTAAAAATACCAAAAACAACATTTAATAAATTTTTTAGTGAGGAACAACATTTACCAGATGCCATAGCTAAATTATTAGGCAAAGTTGAAGATCCAAAACAGATTATTATGGATACTATTGTTGAGATGGCACATACAGCAAATAGTTTTAAAGCTTACAGAGAGATAGCTGATTTTGGTGTAGATAATTTTATATTTAGAAACAGAAGAGACTACATTGAGTTTGCAAAGAAAAATGGTATTCAATCACCAAGAGATTTAGTAGAGATAAAAGTGTCGAAACCATATAATCTAGATTTACAAAAAATATTTAAGACTGGTAAGGAACCCATGCTAACTTTACCAGAGATAGCAAAAGCCATGAAAGACAACACTACAATCATGGACCAATTATTAAAATTACCTTTTATGAAATCTGCACTTGCAATTAAAGCAGGTATACAGATGAATAAAACCGTTTTATCTTTAATGACACAAATGCGTAACATAACTACAGCTGCTATGTTTGCGACAGCAAACGGACACGTGGGATCAGGTGCATCGGTTGCAGATAATTTTAGAATATTATTTGATGATCTTGTTGGTAAAACAAAAGATCCAAAAAAATTAAAAGAAATATTAGAGGAGGCTCTAGATAATGGTGCAATAGATTCGTCTACAATTGCACAAGAACTAGAACAAATGATACCAGAACTTATGGGCGGAACTAAACTTACACCTTCAGGCAAAACTATTATTCAAGGAACAACTTCAGATAATATATTTGCACATCTTTTTTCAAATAAAGGGGCTTTAGGTAGAGTCGTTGGTAAATCAATGGAGGCATATCAATTAGGTGATAACCTTTGGAAATTGTTTGGTTATAATTATGTTAAATCACAATTAAAACCAGCGCTTAGAAATCTAGATGATGTTAAAAAATATTTTAACCAAGTTTATAAATTCGATTTTAAGCCAGTTAGAGCGGATGGTACTAAAAAATCTTTAGATGATGCTGTTAAAGAGATAGCTGGTATCGAGATAAGAGACACATATCCAAACTATTCTATGATACCAACGTTTGTACAAAACGTTAGAAAGTTTCCGTTTGCAGGAAACTTCGTTGCGTTCGTATCAGAGATGTACAGAAACTCATTTAATATAGTTAGAGGTGGTATGCGTAAGCTACAGTCTGATAATCCATACATAAGACAGATAGGTGCAAGACAATTAATAGGTTGGACAACAACAGTTGGAATTGCAACACCTGTTGTCATGGACACAGCACAAACAATGACTGGTATCACAAAAGAAATGTATCAAGCGTACAAAGATAGGTTTGCACCGCCGTATGAGAAAGCATCTGATCTTATACCTGTTACACAGCAAAAAGAGGATAGATCATGGAAAGCAAGTAATTTTTCATATCTTGTACCATACGCTGATGTGGCTGGTCCAGTTAAAGCTGCAATACAAAGATTTAGACAAGGAAAAGACACAGATCAAGACACTGCAGATTTATTTGCAACATCATTAAGAGCTTTTGTAGTAAGATCATTAGAGCCTTTTTTAGCACCATCTATCATGGCAGAGACAGCATTGGAATTAACACCAGACTCAAAAGGTATATTTAGAAATAAAAACGGTGGTGTTATCGCTGACATAAAAAATGACCCTGATTGGTTTTCTAAAATCATGTATCATGCGTATAGAAAAGTTACACCTACAACCATAAGAAGTGGTGAGGAAATAGCACAAGCTATCGGTGGTGATTTATCTAAATCTGCAATTAAAAGAGATCTATTTGATACCGTATTAAAAGTGTTTACAGGATTTAGTATAACAAAACAAGATCCATACACATCGATGAGATTTAAATTAGGAACATACTCAGGATTATTATCTGATGTAAGAGGTGCATTTACAAGAGACATTAACAATGCAACAAAACTACAAAGAGATGCAAGATTACTTTTAAGAGGTTTAGATGCAGAAACAATTGCAAATGAATATGATAAATTACAATCAAATAATTATAGGGTTTTATCCGAAGTATACAAAGATGTGCAAGCGCTACGTACATTAAATTTTACTGAAAAAGAAATAAAAGATTTATTATCTGGAAGAAGAGCTTTATCTGATAAAGATGTTAGTATGGTTATGTCAGGAACTTATAATCCAGAAAATTTACCAAACTTTAAAAAAGACTCTGCATTAAGAAATACAATTAAAAATATAAATAGAGAATTGCAAACTAATTATAATGTAAATGATTTTGTAAGTAGAACAAAATTAGTTGAAATACGAAAAAAATATATGACAGTGCCATTAGGGTTATCAGAGGAGGAAAGAGAAGAATTTTTACGATCAACACCTGAAAGAAAAATAGAAGAACTTGTGCCAAAAATAGACGAAAGAATTAAAAAAATAGAAGGACAAACAGGCAGTGTGCAACCAGTTATACCAGCTGCACCTTTTTTACCAGATCCGCAAATAGCTAATATGTTTGCGGCTAATATTAACCCAACAACAGGCTTGACACAGACCGAGTCTGCATTACTATCACCAGAGGAACAAGTTATTGCGAGGAGACTAAGAACGTAATGGGAATGCAACCAAAAAATACTAGAGAACACATTTTATCTTTGTACGGACATATTTCAGGTGTCAAGAAAAATTTAAAACATGTACACGAAGACGTCGAGAAGTTGGGCGGTAAGATAGATAAAGTCTATTGGGTTCTCTTAGCAGCAGCGGGATCTGCTGTGCTCTTCGCCTTAGGAATATTATTTAAATAATGAATCTTACACGTAACTTCAGCTTGTTAGAGCTTACCAAAAGCGACACTGCTATTAGGAAGGGCATTGATAATAATCCTAATGCTGATCAGATAGAAAAATTAAAATTATTATGTGAGAATATTCTTCAGCCGGTACGTGACCATTTTGGCAGAGTTAAGGTGACAAGCGGTTTCCGGAGCGTGGATTTGTGTTTGGCGATTGGTAGCTCTGCAAATTCACAGCATGCCAAAGCTGAGGCCGCAGACTTCGAATGTCCGGGTGTTGATAATGTTGAACTTTTTGATTGGATTAAAAGCAACCTTACGCCGGATCAGCTAATCCTCGAGTTCTATACTCCAGGTGAACCAAACAGCGGGTGGATTCATGCGAGTTGGATAGAGGGAACACCAAGAGCATCATTCTTGCACGCATTTAAGGAGGGTGGCAAAACAAAATATAAACCCATATTAGGAAAAGCAAAAGATATATTTGTTTAGATCCAATCTCTCAACTCTTCACCCAATACTTCAGAGGCAACGTTAATCTTATCACGCAAAGCTTTTACTATTTTTTCATCGACAGTATCCTCACATATAATATCTATGTAAGTTACATTTTTTTTCTGTCCGATACGGTGCGCACGGTCCTCTGACTGTAAACGCTTTTCTAGGTCATATCCGTTAGAATAGTAGATCACGGTGTTTGCAGCCGTCAGAGTTATCCCATAGCCGCCCGTAGACGGCGTTCCTACCATAAACCGGCACTTAGGGTCGGACTGAAATTTACGTATGTTATCTTGCCTGTCTTCTTGTGGTGTGAGTCCATAATAATCGACCACGGACCCCGGACCATATTCTTTTTCTATATTATCTGTAATCTGTGTGATATCTCTTTGATAATTAGCCCAGATAATTGCCTTACCCTCTGTTTCCTCCAATATATTCATAAGCTCTTTTATTCTATTACTATCAACATCTTGTATTGAACCATCATCAGCTGTAAAATGCCCACATGTAATTTGATGTAGCCGCATTAATTGAGTCAACACAGTCATGGTAGATGTAATTTTTCCATTCAACATAGCAAGAGCATGTTTTTTCATTTGTTTATAAATTTTATCTTGTTCTTTTGTAAGAGTTATATGTCTTTTAATCCAATTTTTTGGAGGCAGGTCAAGGCAATCTTCTTTTAATACCCTGTAAGAAAAAGGTTGCAAAGACTCTGATAACTCACCGAGATGTCTAAATTCTTTTACCACCTGTATAGATCTACCTCGAACATTCATTGTTGTCATCTCAGCGTATCTATTTCTAAAAGCATAGTATGATGAAAAATCTAAGAGGTATGGGTCTAAAAATTCACATTGTGTATATAAATCCAATGGATTTTTTGTAACAGGAGAGCCTGTCATAATACGTTTATATTTTGCAAGTTTACCAAGACTAATAATATTTTTTGTACGTTTTGCAGTGGGTGTTTTGATAGTTGTAGATTCATCGATTGCCATCAAAACTTTATGTGAGTTTAAAAATTTAGAGGCAAACTTAACACCTTTGTCTGTAGACAAAGCCTCAACATTCATGACTAAAATATGTAAAGCTGTTTCTATTTCAAATAGTGTTTCTAATTTTTCCTGTTGTTTTTTTGTAATATTAGATTGCCATAATACGGTCACATTTTCTATGTGATCTGGTAAGTGCGTGGGTATCTCTTGTTCATACCAAGTTTTTACAACACCCTTTGGAGCAATAATTAACGCACCATCTATCTTACCTTTGTCGTAAAGCATGGACATATTATCAATTAACACTTTTGTTTTACCAGTACCCATCTCCATAAAATATGCGTACGTTTCTTTATGCCATGACTTTTCCAAAGCAGTCATCTGATGCTTATACGGCTTAGTCTTAAATTTATATTTCATCTTTCTATTGACTTTCATATATAGGA
>Ga0209348_1000424_pt1 | contig 22634 bp, 39 predicted proteins | sample ETNvirenome_2_30_FD_184065 | JGI IMG/M metagenome (GOLD analysis project Ga0209348, IMG submission 184065) | Marine viral communities from the Pacific Ocean - ETNP_2_30 (SPAdes) (version 2) | ecosystem: Environmental > Aquatic > Marine > Oceanic | place: Pacific Ocean | collected 2013-06-22
TTCCTGATTCATCAACTTCAGCAAAGAAAATCAGCTTTGCGGGAATTATTACAAACGCAGAATATGGCGCAACACTTGGCGAAGTTCAAGTAATAAATATCAGTTTCATTACAAGCGGTACCATAACTAGCGCTATCTGATACATTGAGTTTATTAGTCAACTAATCAACCAATGCAAAAAAGAACTATTGATCTGTTAACTGAATGTTATAAAGATCAGATGACAGAAAGACGTAAATATGAATTTAAAGACGCAAACGGCGTTGTAAAAGCTAACTTATATTTCAAGCCGTTAACAAGGAATGATCGTATTCGCGCCCAAGCTGCGGCAGGCACAGATGACGCTTTGACAATATCAACATATCTTCTTTGTAAAAATGCAGAAAACGAAGATGGTTCCCCTGCATTTAATCCCGCAGATGCGCCAAATTTACAAAGAGAACTTCCTGAAAATGTTTTGAATGAACTTGAATTATTTATGATGAATATTCAATTAGATCAAGAAACAGCAAAAAAAGAATAGAGCGAGATAACTGGTTGAATTTCGAGTTTTTTCTCGCGTCAGAACTTGGTAAAACTATTCAAGAATTACGTTCTTTGATTACAGAAGAAGAACTGATATATTGGGCTTCATATTATCAAGTTAAGTTTGAAAGAGAAAAAAGAGAATTAAATCGCCAAAAAGCAATTAAAAGGTAATATATAATAAAGGCTTTTTTTGATTTGTGGCACAGGCTAATGTAAAACTTGTTGTTGATAGTACGCAGGCCACTAGATCATTACAGGCTGTTCAAAATAAAACAAAAAATTTAAACGCAGGGATTGGAAGACTAAGGGGTGCGATTGCAAGTATCGGTATCGGTTTATTAGCAAAAAATGCAATTCAAACTTCTGCGAGTTTTGAAAAGCTAAACGTCAGACTTGGTTTGTTAACAAAAGCAAATGGTACATTTGCAAGATCGCAAGAAATAGCCGCAGAAGCGCAAAAATTATTCGGACTAAGTGCAACAGAAGCGCTTGAAGGAATAACAAATATTACTGCACGTTTGCAACCTTTGGGCGTTGGTGTTGAAGACATTAGAACAACATTTATCGGATTTAATACAGCGGCGAAACTGGCGGGTGCGTCAGCGATGGAAAGTTCCGCTGCATTTAGACAATTAGCGCAGGCTTTAGGTTCAGGGCGCTTACAAGGCGATGAATTTAGAAGTATCGCAGAACAGGTTCCAACAATACTTGCGCCAATCGCTGCTGAATTAGGAACAACAGTTGGTGGATTAAAGAAATTTGCATCAGAAGGCAAATTAACAAGTGATGTTGTTATCAGGGCATTAAAAAAAGTTGAACTTGATGGTGCGGCGTCCTTGAAGGCTTTGTTAGAAAATGACCCGACACAAGTGTTTAAAAACTTCAGCAATGCAACAGAAGACCTTTCAAGGGCATTTGGCGATCTGTTAAAACCCGCCGCTTTAACGGCAACTAAAGAATTAACTAAATTCGTTACTGTGGTCACAGAATTTGTTCAGACAGACGCAGGGCAGGCGACATTGTTAATTGTAGGAATAGCGGCTGCGGCCAAGGCGTTGGCTGTTGCGGTTCCGATTGCGAGCGCGGCTGTCGTAGCGTTTACGGCAAAAATTGCGGCTCTTAAAATTGCTGTCTTAGGTCTTTCAGGTGCTATTGCGGCAACTGGCATCGGCGCTTTTGTTATTGCTCTTGGAGCCTTGACAACGCAAATTATAAAAACAAAACGCGAGCAAAATGAATTGAATCAGGCAATAATGGATGGTTCAGAAGATCAGGTAACAGAACAATTAAATAAACAACTAGAAATTCAAAAAAAATTAGAAGAAAGACTAAAAAATGCAAATGGAAGAACAAAAGTAAGCCTTGAAAACAAAATCAAAGAAGTAGAAGCTGATATTAGACTTCTTGAAGGAAGACAGACAACTTTGGCATCCGATCAATTGATTAATGAAAAACTTACAGAAAGAAACGAATTATTAAATCAAAATGCCGCGAATCAGGATAAAAACATACAAAAGACAAAAGAACAAAATGAAGAATTGAAAAGGCAACAAGGATTGTTTACACAGATAACAGACAATATTGCTTCAGGTGTTTCTGATGCTTTAGTTGGTGCTATTGAAGGAACAAGAACACTTGGCGAAGCGGCGCGTTCTATTGTGAATAATCTTGCAAGTGATCTTTTAAGACTTGGGGTCAATACTTTATTGAAAAGAAGTTTTGGCGGAATATTTTCAAATCTTCCGGGGCTTGCAAATGGTGGTTCTGCACAGGCAGGCCGTAGTTATTTAGTCGGAGAGCGGGGTCCGGAAATTTTTACACCAAAACGAAGCGGTGTTGTAATTCCAAACAATCAAATTAGTTCGGGAAGTAGTGGCGGCATTGTAAATAATATAAATGTGAATGTCTCGGCTGAAGGTATGCAATCAAATGCAAATGAAGATCGCGGAAAAGAGCTTGGCGTTGCTCTTGCTTCGGCGATACAATCAGAATTAATAAAACAAAAAAGGCCGGGCGGTTTACTAGCAACTTAAAATGGCAACCTTTCCAAGCGTTACACCCACATATCAAGGATTTTCAAAAAAATCTGCGCCCGCTGTTCGCACAGTAAGGTTTGCAGATGGATTTGAACAAAGAATATTTTTTGGACTTGCAAGCAATCAAAATCCGAAAGTCTACAATGTAAGTTTTGAATTGAGCGAAACTGAATCAGATGTTGTTGAAGCGTTTCTTGATAGCCGCGCAAACGATCAGGAAAGTTTTACGTTTACACCCCCCGGCGAAGGTTTTACAAAAACAGGTACATATTCCCAAAGCGGGACAACTGTTACTATCAGTATCACTTCACATGGCGTTGCTGTTGGCGATGTTTTGACAATTAACTACACATCAGGTTCAGCAACTGATGGTTCTTTTACAGTTGCAACTCAAGTTGACGCAGATTCATTCACAGTTACAGCCGCTTCAAGTGCAACAAATAGCGGGAACGTTTCAATCACTCTTTCAGGTGCAAAGAAGTTTGTTTGCGAAGGTTGGTCAAAATCTATTCCATATAATAACAGGGCTTCAATCAGCGCTACATTCAGACAAGTATTTGAAGCATGACTACAGATAAAATTGTAAGTGAATTACAGAAGGTCAACCCATCAGCGGTTATTGAACTTTTTACTTTGACTCTTGATAATTCATTACACGGCGCAACAACAACTTATCGTTTTCATGCGGGAACAAGTCTTAAAGATAGCGGCGAAATAATTTGGCAGGGAAATTCTTATACAAGATTTCCTGTTCAAGCAGAAGGTTTTCAATATGGAAAAGGACAATTACCACGCCCGACCCTTACTTTTTCAAACGCTCTTGGAACACTTTCAGCAATACTTCTTACAGTAAATGCTGTTACAACAGGAAATGATTTGACAGGTGCAACTGTTAAAAGGATTAGAACACAGGCAAGATTTCTTGATGCCGCTAATTTTCCAAGTGATGTAAACCCTTATGGAACCCCAGATGATACAGCAGAATTTCCGCAAGAAATATATATTATTGATAGAAAATCGGCAGAAAATAGAACTGTTGTTTCTTTTGAACTTGCGGCGGTTTTTGACATGGCGGGGGTTCGAGCGCCAAAACGTCAATGTACCCGTGCTGAATTTCCAAGTATTGGATTACTAACAGGATGACTTGGAAGGCTGACGCGTTGCTTCACGCCAAGGAACAAGACCCGAAAGAATCTTGCGGGCTTTTATTAAATATTCGCGGAAAAGAAAAATATTTTCCTTGTCAAAATTTGGCAATAACTTCACATCAATGTTTCATTATGAACCCTGAAGATTTTGTTGCGGGGGATTCTCTAGGAGAAATTATTGGAATAGTTCATTCGCATCCAACAACGCCGCCTGTTGCTTCAGAAGCCGATAAAATAAGTTGTGAGCAATCAAACTTGCCTTGGTATATTGTCAACCCTAAAACAGAAGTGTGGGGCGAATGTGCGCCTTCAGGGTATGAACCAGATATGATCGGTTTGCCTTGGGTTTGGGGTGTTTCTGATTGTTGGTCACTTGTTCGCAGATATTACAAAGAAAAATTAAATATAGAACTAAGAGATTGGGAAAGACCAACAACACCTGAAGAGTTTCAAGACGACCCGATGTTTGAAAGATGCGCAAGACAAACAGGATTTGTTGAATTAAAAAATGACGAAAAACTAAAAAATGGCGATTTATTATTTATGTCAATCGGCGCTGTTGGGTTGAATCATGTGGCGATTTTTGTAGATGGCGATGTAATACATCATTTAAGAGATAGACTATCTTGTAGAGAGCCATACAACCCTTGGTTGTTAAAATGCACGGGAATGAGGTTGCGTTATGCTTCGTAAAATTAAATTATATGGAGAACTGGCAAAACAAGTCGGTCATAAAGAGTTTGAAGATATAAATGTTTCTAATGTAGCCCAAGCCGTAAGTTTTCTTATAAATAATTTTCCGCAACTGGAAAGTCATATGTCAAATAGATATTATAAAGTCATAACTAATGAGGAAGAAATTGGTGCGGACGAGCTTCACAATCCTATTGGTAAATCAGATATATCTTTTGTACCTGTTATTTCAGGTTCGGGGGGTAATTTCGGAAAAGTGCTTCTTGGAGTGGCCTTGATCGGTTTATCATTTACGCCAATGGGTGCGGGTCTTTTTGCAGGCGGTTCAGGTGCGGGATTAGCAGGCGGAGGTGGCTTGATAGGTGCAACAGGTTTATATGCGGCAGGGGCGTATGGTTCGGCGGCTCTCGGTCTTATTGGTGCAAGTTTAGTTTTAAGCGGTGTAAGTGGGATGCTGTTCCCTACACCAAAAATGCCTGAATTTTCAAGTGAACAAGACCCGCGCTTATCGTTTAGCTTTTCAGGAACGCAACAGACTAGCAGAGCCGGAACGCCTGTTCCTATTGTTTACGGGGAAATTTTTACTGGCTCAGTTGTAATTTCTGGCGGTGTTGATACGGAGCAAGTTCAGGCATGACCGATAAAAGAAAAATTATTCGTGGTTCAGGTGGTGGAGGAAGGCGGTCAGCCCCAAGACAACCGACAAGAACTCCTGATACGCTTCACAGTAAGCAATTTGCAACTTTCCTTGACCTTATATCAGAAGGCGAAATTGAAGGCTCTGCAACGGCTTCAAAGGAAGGTATAACAGATCGCACTTCAACAGCATATAACAACGCATATCTAAAAGATGTTTTTTTAAATGATACCCCTGTTTTAAAAGCAACAGCATCTTCTTCAAATCCACAAGATGTCGATTTTAATTTTCAAAATGTCACTTTTACGCCACGTTTCGGAACTGCAAACCAGACAAAAATTGATGGTATTGAAAGCTCTTCTTCAATAACACCTGTTGGGGTTACAGTAACAGCGGCTTCGCCAGTAACAAGACAAATTACAAATACAAATGTTGATCGTATAAAAGTATCAATTTCATTTCCTCAAATACAAAAAGCCACAAACGAAGGCGATCTTCTTGGTTCAACTGTTCAACTAAAAGTTGCTGTTCAATACAATTCGGGAGGTTTTACAGATGTTATAGAAGATACAATCACAGGTCGAACCGCTGACGCATATCAAAAAGATTATTCAGTCAAAATAACAGGTTCTTTCCCTGTTGATATAAGAGTTATAAGAGTTACGGCAGATTCAACAGATTCATCATTGATTGATAGTTTTCAATTTACAAGTTTTGCAGAAATAATTGATGATGCAAGCACTTACGCAAACTCAGCGTATAACGCAATAAGGCTTGATTCTCAACAGTTCAGTTCAATCCCACGCCGAAAATTTCGTATTCGCGGTATCAAAGTAAGGATTCCGGGCGCTGGCGCTTCCAGTTCAGGAACGCCAACTGTCGATTCTGCAACTGGTCGGATTGTCTATCCTGATGGATATATTTTTAATGGAGTCATGGGCGCTGCGGTTTGGTGTTCATGCCCTGCAATGATATTACTTGATCTTTTAACTACCGAAAGATACGGATTCGGAACACATATTGCAGATGCAAACCTTGATTTATTTTCTTTTGTAACTGCATCTAAATTTGCAAATACTCTTGTCGATGATGGCTTTGGAGGACAGGAAGCAAGATTTTCTTGCAATGTAAATATTCAATCTTCGAGTTCTGCATTTGACTTGATAAATGAACTTGCGGGTGTGATGCGTTGCATGCCGATATGGTCAACCGGCAGTATTTTACTCGCTCAAGATTCCCCCAAAGATTCCTCGTTCCTTTTCTCACTCGCCAATATTTCAAGTGATGGGTTTAATTATTCAGGCTCAAGTCTAAAGCAAAGACATTCAGTAATATCTGTCAGCTATTACAATATGGATTCGCAAGATATAGATTACGAAGTTTTTGAAAATACTACACTATCAGCAAAAATTGGAACTGTTATAAAACAAGTAAAAGGTTTTGCGTGTACATCACGCGGTCAAGCGCAAAGATTGGCAAAAGCAATTGCATTTTCGGAAGCAAATGAATCTGAGCTAGTGACATTTACGACATCAATGGAAGGCGGCTTGATGGTTAGACCGGGCGCTGTCATCGAGATTAATGACCCTGTTCGTGCGGGTGTAAGACGTTCAGGAAGATTAAAAAGCGTTACTTCAACAACAGTTGTTACAGTTGACGATACAGAAAACACAGATTTACCTACAACAAACAGCCCGACATTATCTTTGATTTTGCCAGACGGCACAGTTGAGACAAAGGATATATCAGATATCACAAATGGGGTTATTACTGTTTCTGCGGCGTTTAGTCAAACACCAAACGCAAACACAATATATTTAATTCAAAATTCATCTGTTCAATCGCAGAAATTTAGAGTAATTACAGTTGAAGAAACAGATTCTATTAATTATACGATTACAGCGCTTTCTTACATAGATACTAAATATGCATTTATTGAGGATGGTGCAACTTTACCTGTTAGAAATGTTTCTATTTTAAATGAACTTCAGCCGCCGCCATCTAACCTTTCAGCGGTAGAAAAAATTGTTCCGATAAATAATCAGGCTGTCTCAAAAATTATTATCAGTTGGCAACCAATAACAGGTGTTGTTGAATATCAAGTTAATTATCGTTTTAATAATGGAAATTTTGTTTCAACAAAAGTTTCAAGCCCTGATTTTGAAATAATTAATAGTCAACTTGGAACTTATGAAATTCAAGTTTTTAGTTACAACATAAACGCGCAACTTTCAGCAACTTCAAACAATCTTACATTTAATGCTGTTGGTAAAACTGCAAGACCGCAAGATGTCACAAATTTAGTTGTAGAACCAGTATCAGATCAGTTTGTAAGACTTCGTTTTGACAAGGCAACCGATATTGACGTAACCCACGGCGGAAACGTGATAGTCCGCCATTCTAACCTTACAGATGGAACCGGCACTTTTACAAATTCAGTTGACCTTTTGCCTGCTTTACCGGGAAGTATTGCAGAAACACTTGTTCCCGCTCTAACTGGCGAATATATTCTCAAGTTCCGCGATGATGGCGGAAGACTAAGCGAAGGAGAAACATCTGTAATTGTTACAACACCTGACCCTTTGCCAAAACTTGCTGTTTTTACAGATAGAGAAGATACAGATTCGCCGCCTTTTGCAGGCACAAAAGTAAATGCTTTTTTTAGTGATGACGTAAACGGTCTTGTTTTAGACTCAACAGTTTTATTTGATACTGTTGCAGACGTTGATCAACTTTCAGATTTTGATTTTTCAGGCGATGTTGCTTCTTCTGGTTCATATGAATTTGCAAATAAATTAGATTTAGGAACAAAGCAACCCTTGATTTTAAAACGTCATTTTGTCACTCAAGGTTTTTATCCAAATGATTTATTTGATAGTAGAACAGGAAATATAGACACATGGACTGACGTAGATTCCGCGACAGCGTTTGATGTCAACGCAAAATTACTTGTCAGCCAAACTGACAATGACCCCAATGCGTCATTTACTGGTAATAGTTATACAATTAACAACGGTTCAGGCGGTGCGGGAACAATAATAACAATCTCTAAAAATTCTCACGGTTATGTTGCGGGAAGTCTTGTTGTTGTTGATTTTACAAGCGGAACAGGGGTCGATGGCGAATATCAAATTCAATCTGTTCCTGATGCAAACAGTTTTATTTTAACTTCTGCAACTTCACTAAATACGAGCGGAAATTGTACTTTTGGGGCAGACTTTACACCTTATAATACTTTTGCAAATGGAACATTCATCGGTCGTGGTTTTAGATTTAAATGTGAAATGACATCAAATGACCCCGCGCAATCAATTGAAATCGACCAATTAGGGTACACCGCAGAATTAGAAAGAAGAACAGAAAACCGCACGGCTGTAATTGCTTCAGGCACTTCACAAAAGGCTGTCACTTTTGAAAATTCGTTCTTTACGGGTAGTAGTGGAACAAGTATTTCAGCAAGTTCAGCTTTGCCATCTATAGGCATATCAATCGAAAACGCACAGGCGGGAGATACTTTCTTGTTGTCAAATATTACTGGAACAGGTTTTTCAATAGATATTAAAAACGACTCAAATCATGTTGATAGGAATTTCAGATACACGGCTGTTGGTTTTGGGCGCGGTAGTTAAGAAATACTGTTTTGCTTGGAAAATATTTATAAAATGGGTAGAATGTGTTTAAATATTTATTTATTTTTATTTGTTATTACTTTTTACTTGTAATTAGCTTTAAAAATATAATTAAATAATCTTCAAATTCCTTGGTATAACAGAGATGCCTCCAGTTCATGATTACGTAATCGACAATTCAACAGGCGCCAACGTCCGTCAAGACATCAACAATGCTTTAGCTGCGATTGTAAGTAATAATTCAAGTTCTTCAGAGCCTTCGACAAAATACGCTTATATGTGGTGGGCTGATACTACAACAGGCATCTTAAAAATAAGAAACTCAGCAAACGATGGTTGGGTAGAACTTTTACAACTTGATGGTACGTTAACTCTTGAAGATGGTTCTGTAAGCACACCGGGTCTTGCTTTTCGTGATGATTTAAATACAGGTATTTTTTCAAGCGCCGCTGATACTTTTAACGTGGCAACTGGCGGTGTTGAAAGAATGGAGTTAGGAGCTACAACAATATTTAATGAAGATGGTGCGGATGTAGATTTTAGGATTGAAGGCGATACAGAAGCTAATTTATTTTATGTAGATGCAGGTAATGATCGGATAGGTATAGGTACATCAAGTCCTACTGGAACAGTTCATATTGCATCTTCAAATGAATATTGTTTGAAAATAAATAAAAGCGATTCTACTGCTGCATATATTCAATTTTATAACAGTACAACAGGGTCTTCAACATCTGATGGTTTTAGACTAGGTATTGATTCTAATGAAGACGCTTTAATTAGCTTAAGAGAAAGTGGGAGTATGAAATTTGCTACTACTAATGAAGAACGCATGCGTATAGATTCGTCTGGAAGGTTTTTGTTAAATTTGTCCACAAGTGTTACAGGTGGAAAATTTCAAGTAAATAATACATTTAATACTTTCTTTACAGCATCTAATGATGCACAAGGTTGTGTTCTTCAATTAGAAAAAACAAGATCAACAAGTCCGGGTAGTTATACGATTGTTCAAGATGGCGATGTTCTTGGAGAATTACAATTTAAAGGGTCTACTGGTTCTGGATCAGTGATTGGAGCAAGAATTTTTGCAAAAGTAAATGGAACGCCGGGTTCAGGTAATGATTTACCTACAGACTTAATTTTCAGAATGATGCCAGATGGTTCTGGAAGTACACAAGAAGCAATGCGTATCAGATCAGATCGAACTGTTGAAATTGCAACTGAAGGAGCAATAGCAGGTTTTTCAAGTTCTCATGTTACAGGTAGTGGCGCACCTTTAAAAATTTATAAAAGTAGCACTACAACTCATGCTGGATTACAACTAATTTGGGATCATTTTAATACAACTGCTGGTATATCACAGAAAATACAATTTACTATCGGGGACGATGCAAGTTCTGATGGTTTCAATAATGCTGGTTATATAGCGATTGAAAAAGCTGATTCATGGCAAAGTGGTTCTGGAAGGAGTTCAGCAATGGCATTTGCTACAACTTCGGCTGCTACTGAAAGTGAAAAAATGAGAATTTTATCTAATGGGAAAGTTTTAATAGGAACAAGTAGTAATACATCTGGTATGGGTATTTTGCAGATACAGGAAGCAAATTCTGATGCGGTTACTATAAATGGACGAGCCACTAATGGTTCTTATGCTTCTACTGTAATTCATGCACAATGCGATAGAAATACAAGTAATGCATCTTATTCTTTTTTTGCTGGAGTGATTCCGGGCGTTCAAACTAGATTTATTGTGAGAGACAGTGGAAACGTGACTAATATTAATGGAAGTTATGGATCAATTTCAGATAGTAGATTAAAAGAAAATATTGAAGATGCCAGTTCTCAATGGAATGATATTAAAGATTTAAAATTTAGAAAGTTCAATTTTACTGAGGCATCAGGATCGCCAACACATAAACAATTAGGTCTTGTTGCTCAAGAAGCTGAAACAGTTTGTCCAAATTTAATAGAGGATCAAAATATAGAAATTAAAGGAGTAAAAGGAAATTATAAAACAATTAAGACATCAGTATTGTTTATGAAAGGTATGAAAGCTTTACAAGAAGCTATGGCAAAAATAGAGGTGTTGGAAACCAAAGTTGCAGCATTAGAGGCTTCCTAGTACTATTGGATAACTTAAATTAATTTTATGGCAACACCTCAAGAACTTTATGACGAAACAAAAACTCGTCTTGATTTAAATATTGCAAAAGCACAAATGCTAGAAAGAGAGATACAGGAAAAAGTTGCAGAAAAAAATCAACTTATGCAACCCATAATGGAAGATCAGGGCGCATTGAAACAGTTAGAAAAACTTAGTGACGTTGTACAGACAGTAGAATCAAAGTAAAATAAAATTAAAATCTAATTATCATGGCTGTTACTTGGGATGTTGCTGCTTTAGACGCAACAAAAACTTTAGGTTCTTTATCTGATGTAGTGATTTGTATTCACTGGAGAGCTAGTGATTCTGAAACTGTAGGCAGTGGCGATTCTGCTGTAATTCATAGCGGCTCTGCATACGGCACTGTAGGGCTTGCCGCTGCTGATTCTGGATCATTTACTGCTTATGAAGATATTACAAAAGACAACGCAATTGCATGGGCTAAAGCTGCATTAGGTTCCGATGAAGTAACAGCTATTGAAACAGGCATTGCTGCACAGATAACAGAATCTAAAAGTCCTACTGTAACTTCTGGTGTACCTTGGTAGAAATTATTGACAGCCCCACATAAAGGGGGGCTAATGCACAGATTGAACAGAAAGTTATAATAGTAACAGGCAATAATGCCTTTAAAAATGCTTCTCGAATCATGGCAAAAATTTCACAGATATTATCTATTTTAAGTTTTATAATCAGCGCGTCAATGTTGGGCGCAGGCGTCTATGGATACATGATGGTAACAAGTGATGATTTTAAAGAAAAAATGATTCAACAAGTTATTGAAAAAATACCTTTGCCTGAAGTTCCACAATTACCTAAATCAACAGGCAACGTAATTCCATTTTAAATTTTGGAAATACCAGAAATAAATATTCCTAACATACATATTCCAGAACCTATCCATATTGAACCGCCTATCGTCCTTGATACGCCTGTCTCTATTGATATGGGCGTTCCTGTCATTGATGCCCCTTGCGCTGTTGTACGCGATTCTCTGACGGGTGGGAAAGATCATTTCAACAATGACCCCGATGGAAATGTTGCCTTATGTGATCACACCGCACCATTTTATTTTGCGCCTGATTATTCGCCATCAGCAAAAATCATTACACCGAAACAAAACACCAAAACAGAAGCGCCAGAAATACCAGAAATAAAAACGCCAGAAATTCCAAAAACAAAAGAAAATAACAATAATAACGTTGTTGAAGAAAAAGAAATTGATTGCCCTGCGAAAGACCAACAATATAGATTAAATGATGTAAGAAATGCGGAAGCACAAGAAAAGGTTGTCGGGTTTGAAGTAATAAATGGAAAATGTGTTGAAATATGGGCGAAAACTGATTTTGTGGATAAATACCTTCCATCGTCATCTGTAGTTGCAACGACTTTAGTTGTAACTATTGTCGCAACATCCGCCGCAACTGCAACGCCTTTTTTAACTAGACTACTCAAGCCAATATTTAAACAGGTAATAAATCGTGCAAAAAAACTTATCGGCAAAAAATCAGGAACTAAATTCAGTTCTTCTTCTCGTTTGAAGAAACAGAAACTTCTTTCAAAGAATGTTGATGATTAATTAAAGTATTGCTTGGATTTGTCAATTCGACATCTTCGCATAATTTATAATATTTTGACGATTTTTTGAAATTATAACCCTTGGATAAAAGATCGCCGCACGTTTTCAAACGTCCGAGTTCTAGCGCGTACATATTGTCGTTTATTCTTGCTTGAATTAAATCTGATTGTCTTTGTTGCGCTTCGCGGCATAACCGCACCGCTTTACGATCAAGTGAAATATTCCAAGATAAACTAATTCCCGGCGAAATATTATATGTATCTTTTTGCGCTGTTCTTATTGTTTTATAGCCGATAATTTGGCCGGGGTTGTCAGGGTCGCCATCGCCTATTGTTACGCCGTTTGCATCTGTCGCGCCTTCTGTATCTTTTACTGAATATATGGGGTCAAGATAAAAATCTTGATAAGGTTTTGTAAATGAAGCCGATGAAGTTACAAAAGGTTGGATAACTAAAGTATCAGATTGACAGACTACAGTTTGGCCGCCAACTTGATTTTGAAATTGTCTTGTCGGCATATTCATAACCCCTAAATTTGTGACCGAACCACTAGAATTTGATACTGGATTATTTGTCATATTGGTATTTGCGTAACTTGGAAACTGGACAGCAAAAAATAATATTGCGCCTGCTATCTTAAATTTTTTTATCATTGCGTAAACGTTGACGTTGATTCGGTTACAGATTGGACTTCAATGGTGCGGTCTATATGGACATAAGAATTTAGCCCCGGCCCAATATACGACTCATGAAATTGCGTGGCCGCCCCTGCCGTTGATTGCTTCCATTGGGGTTTAGTATTTAAATTTATTCCTGTTGTTGTTGATGTAACTCCGTTAATTGTTTGTGTTGCCCCTGCGATGGCTTCAGGGCTGATTGTTCCGCCTGCCGTGACCGCTTCGATGTTAGAACCGCCTGTTGTGTATTGGTAGCCGGTAGAGTAAGAATAAGATTGAATAATTTCCCGGGTACTCTGAGAACTTGTAGTTCTAGAAATAGACGAACCGGCCGAAAAATTAGGGATTACGGGAATAGCAAAACAGGGCGAACTTGATAATAGAAAAAGGCTTATAAATAAGCGCCGCATTATTCGATTTCGATTGAACTTGTAATTGAACCTGTTACGCTTGAACCCGCTGCGCCGGGGCTTAGTGTTATTGTTCCGCCTGCAACAGAAGTTATTCCGATTGATTGCCCTGTATTAGACCCGCCTGAATATGTGATTGTGTCGCCTGTTACTGGTAAAGAAGAAACAACACCTGAAGAAACACTTGCTGTTGTTACTACCGCATCCCCTTGAATAAATGATTCTGAAAAACTCGTTGCGGCGCCGGCGGTGGTTTGGGTATATGACCCTGTGCCATGTGTCGCTGCAACGCCTGTCAATACTGAACTATTATCTAGCGCAGGCGAATCTAAATGCCCCATTGTTCCCGCGGTAATTCCTGTTGAACTCATCGAGTAAGTCGAACCAATCCGTTTTGCCTGCGAATAACTACCATCAACAACACCTTGAGCCGATGCCGTAATTTTGTGGACATAGCCCGCCTGCAATGGCAAAGGAAGCAAAAATAAAATAGGAAGTAATCTTTTCATTTGATACCTACTTTGGAGTCTTTATTGTCTACTATAAGCTTGTTTTTCTTTTTGTCGCCATTTTTTTTGATATTTAGCCCAAAATTTCCAAGAACGGTACTCAAGATTCCAGCCGCGAAGGTGGTATCAATTTGCCTTGGCGAGTTTCCATAGTATGAAAAGCTGATGACCGCTAAAGACCAAATCAAGACAATAAATTGGATTCCAGTAGAAACCCAGTTCATCCCGTCTTTGGTTTCTTCTTCTTCCATAGTTAAGGCTTTTTGCTAAAACTAGCAAACTTGATTAGAGTTGGAAAGAATATATTACAAAAAATGATTCGATTTATTAAGCCTATACTGAAGTTTTTCGTCAAATCCAACGCGGTAAAATCTCTTGTTGTTGGATTGCTTGAGGACTATAGCAAGTCCACAGAAACGGACATTGATGACGAAATAGTCAAGTTGGTTAAGGAAAAGTTATGGCCTGTTACATAACTTTAAGTTATGGTTGGCGTAAGGCGTCAGGTGGTCGATGCCTTCTCTGCAAAAAATGGGCTAACTAATTCCCCAAAAGTTAGCCTATTTTCAATATAAGGAGGTCATGTTGCTATGGCTTGGGATGATTGGCTTACCATAACAGAAACGATTGAAGATCAACTTTATCTTGAGATTCAGGCGCGGATGTTGGCCGAGATAACTGACTTCGATTATTTACTTGATATAGCTGTAAATTATCAGCGGCAAAATTGGCAAAAAGACGAGATCATCAAAAATTGCATTGCAAAGATTGGCGATCTCGAAACAGAAATAATAAAGATTAGTCTTAAAAAAGAAAAAGACGATAATAATTCAAGAATTAAAAAGGAATATCATCGCCCGCTGTAGGCTCAATAAAGTTTAAATTTATATTCCCAAAATCGCCGTATTTACCTTCTTTCCCTTTGGCGTTAATGTAAACGCCCTCGACTTCTACTTCATCGTTTTTTGAAAAATCCCAAACTTTCCCTTTTGTTGTTTTTGTATCAACCAATTTCATCAAGTGGTCACAAAAACCGGGGACGGATTCAACAGGAATAAAAAGAGACATCCCTTTGGGATATTTTTCTACATCTTCAAATTCATGACTTCTTTCGTTTGTTGAATATTTAATTGGATAAGGTGTGGCGGGTTTGAATTTAAATTCAGGCATGATTAAAAAAATTTGTTAAAAGTTGATCGAATAATTGTGTAAGCGAAATTTTGTTTTTCGCGCAATATTTACGAATTAGGGTGGCTTGCGTATCATCGGTTCTAAAATAAAATTTGTTGCGGTTGTAATAAGAATTGCGGCGTGATCGAAGCTGCGCAATAACTTCTTCGCCTGATTGTGTGGCCTGTTCTTCGGTCATTAATCATCTTTATACTTTTCAACAGCTTGGCGCAAAAATCTGCCGTGTTCAACCAATGTAATGTTTTCAGGCCGTACTTGTTTTACTTTTAATTTAAAGTGTTCTTTAAAGTCTTTCAAGATTTGTTCCTGATGACCTGATTCGCGTATATCCTGACAGATCAAATCTCTTGCCATCGGGTTGATAGCTTGAGGAATTAGATAATCTTTATCAGGTTCCTGATTCGGTTTTGTCGGTGTTCTTACAACATCGTTATTTTCTGGCTGTTTCTTATCTGTAACTTTTTCTTCTTCTTCCATATTGAAATCCATATCTGTTTCAATACCAAGAATTTTTTTAATGCTGTATCTACTTTCATAAGTAACAGAACCGCCCCAAACATGGGTTTCATTTTTCTTTGGATTTTCTAATTCTCTAGGCGGTAAAAACAAAGGTAGTTTGCTTACTTCTTCATGGCCGTTTTGGTGCATCAATTTTGTAACAAGCAATGTTTGACCTGTCGGCGTGTAATCAAATACTTGGCTTATTGAAATTTTATTTTTAAGTAAAACAGGCGTTACTAAAGACAACATTTGTTCAAGTGGTAAATAGCTGTAGCCAAATTTTCCGACCCCGACTTGTTTTGTTTTTCCCATTGTTGGGAAATCTTTTTGAGCTTGTTGAAAATCTTTCATAAACTCTTGCTTGAGATTTGGTTTTGTTTGGTTTTCCATAATACGAAAATAAAAATGTGTAGACAATCAAAGGTCGTATTTTAAATAAGAACGGCCTTGCCTATTGAGTGTTAGCTTTGAGCATTAAGAAAGTGTCTAGAACCTTTCAAGGAGTCAAATCCTTTAATCATCTACATTTATTAGTCTACCAATTTATTCAGATTTGTCAAAAGTTTTTACTTTTATTATTGCACCGCCGCAAGCATCAGAAAAGATTGCATATCTTTTCCAAGCCTTCACAGCAACAATTAAAGAATCATCCATAATTACAGAACCGCCAGAACTGACAGAAAGCGCGTCAAAAGTTGATCTGCAAAGTTTGTCAATGTCTCCATTTTTTTTACTTGTACAAAAATAAGGCGCATTTTTTTTTAAAAATTTTGCATTTTTTCCTGTTCCATAATGACTCTTAGGGCGTGGAAATATAAATTCAACAGAAACACACACAGGCTCATCAAAAGGCTTACCAGAATACGCCTCAAGTGCCGCGTGGATTATATCCTGTCTCCAAGGTTTCACTTTTTTACTTGATTCCATTAAACCGCCGTATTTTGTCAAAGTTTTTGAACCCTGCGGCGCGGGTAAACCTACAACACGAAATTCAAGTTCTTTCAAAATCCCCCCTGTTCAAAATCAAATCTTTTCCACGCCTGCGACCAAGCATAAGCGCAATCAATTGTGTGTTGATCTTCGCCAACAATACATCTGTTCGGTCTAGCCCAGATTGTTTTGCATACATCAGGGATAATTTTGTGATGTTCTGCAAGCGCTTCAAGATAGCTTCCCATCTGCGCATCTGTTGAATAAGGCTTGGCGTACTTTTGCGATTGAGTTTTTAAATCAATCAACATAAGTTTTTGCGATTTGTTGTCGTAGCCCAGAAGATCAAGTTGACCGCCGACAGATTTTTCAAGATCGCAAAGCATATATTCAACCGCCCACGGCTCGAAATCTTCCCACAGTTCCAAGTCCATCAAAGGCTTAATCCAATCTTCATAATCGCCCATTTCGATTTTGTCATTGCCTAGCATTCTTTGTTGCAAAGCATAATGCGCTGTTTCGCCCCTCGGTTGCCAAGACGCCCTATGTTTTTCAATATTTCTCATTTCTTCAGGCGTTTTTGTATTACAAACTTGAGTTGTTGAAAATGCAAGCTGTTCGCCTGTCGGTTCCCAAATGTATTTGTGGGTTTTTTCTATCCTTGCGATAGGAAGCGGCGGAAGTAATTTTTTCATGCCACCGACATCCCGTAAGGCGTCACAAAATAGATTCTTGCTGTTCGGCCACTTCGCGTATGGCGTCTTAAAGGTTTCCCTGTTGATGAATCGAAACGATGCTGAAGGAACGCGGGTTGACATTTTGACAAGTCATTAAGACGGGCTGATGCTGTTTGATGCTTCATCCCAAGTATTTCTTCTACTTGGTCACAAGTCAGCCCATCTTCAAAGTTTCTCACACATCGTAAGACATCAAGACACATCCCGTTTATTTTGTCTTTAATAGATTCGGCGGCGTCTTTTGATGTTTCTGTTTCGTTGCTCGGTGCAACTGGATAATTAAAAAGTGGTAAATCGTTAGTTTCCATTTGTTTTTTTGGGTTTAGGTTGTTTCCAGAATTGGATTAATCGCTCTAATTCAGCGATTCTTGTTTCAGCGTTTTTTATTTTTTCTTTTGTGTTCATGTCGGATAATCTTTCGGGTTTACAACTTCGACACGTTCTTCAGGTTGATTTATTCGGGCAAGGTTTCGATGTTTCACGCCCTGATAACCTTTTGGAAAAAGTGATTTTGAACTGTTGCAATCGTCCTCCACAGTTTGCCATCCGTCCGTTTTCTTGTCGAGATCGGTCAGCGTCCACATCTTGCGATCAGGATTTGCAGGGTTTGGTTTATGCAATCCCGCTTTTAAGGTTCTAATAATAGAACCTAAATCAGTTAATCTTTCCATTTGGATAACCCCCTTTGCTCATAAAGTCATCAAAGATTTTTTTTAAATCTTCGCCATAAATTTCATCAATAGCGTTCCAAAGATAAAGAGGTAAATTTGGCAGTAATGGGTCATATTCAACCAACATTCCAATATCCGCTATTGTTCCGTAAACTTGCGAGTCGCCGTCATTTTTATAATTCACAGAAAACCTTGGAACAGGCATACCGAAATCTTCGCGTTCTAAATATACGCTAACTTTGTTTGATGGGCTATGAAGCAAATTCATTTTGCACCCCCTTTCGCATCGTCCTTGTATGAAAGTTCGTTAACGATATTTAAATTAGGCCAATTTTGCTCGCTTGCCTTGAATACTTTTGACGCGGGATGATTTATAACTGGTTCTTCTTTCTTAAAGAATTTTTTTTCATTGGGTTTATAAATATCTTTGTAACCCCCGATTATTGCCATTTCTAGCGATTTAATTTGATCTTCAAGGGTAAACTTCCTTAATTTATCAAAGATGCGATTTGCGACCTTTTCACTGCAAGTTGCTTTTTTCTTATGTCTTATCGGCCACCATTCAACAATTAAATCCGCGTGCCTTTGTAGATCATCAGGAATTAATTCTTTTTTGATCTTTGCTGAAGAAAAAGGGTCAATTTTTTTCTTTTCCTTATTCTTATTAATAGATTCTATATTAGAGAATTTATCTGCGCTCTCTTGTTTTTTTTCTTTTGTTTTTTCTGGCGAACTTTGTTCGCTTGATAAATTCAGGGTAACATATGGTGTCAACCCCTTTGATGCTCGAAAAAGCATATCATTGATAAAAGTAGCCATAGTCTGATGTTCTGGTTTAATTGGTTCTAAAAGCGCGACAATTTGTGGCTTGATTTGTACACGAATTGGTTTGTTTGTGGTCATAATTGGTTTAATTCATCCACACAATGGCACAAAATGGCATAGTGTCAATATTCAATATTTAATATTTGTTCATATTCGGATTATTGAAATTGCACCGATGTTTTTTAAGATCGACCTCAACCCATTCCTTACCATTAAAGACAAGCCAAAGTTGTCTCTTAACGTCAAATTCACATTTGCCTGTTTTTGGTTTTTCTTCTTCCATTATTTATCTTTGTAATCTGGATAAGAAGATTTTGTCAGTTTTGCTTCTTCTTCGCAAACTTCGCGCAAGTAACAAGAAAGAGTTTTTCCTTCAATAGTTGCCTGAGTCTGTAATTCTTTTTTTGTTGCGGGTTTGACAAGTACCTGAATCAGTTCAGAATACTTGTCGGAATCCGCTGTTCCTTTTTCTCTATTAGCCATTTACTGAACCTCCTGTAATGATTGCTTGATCGCTTCAAGTTCTGCGATTTCGCTTCTAAGTTTTTTGACTTCTGAAAGTTTTTCTTTCAGGATTTGTTGTCTACCTAGCAATCTTTGATTGTTTTCCCAGATAGCTTTTTTTGTGAAGTTACCCATTGTTTTTCCTCCATTGTGGGTTGTATGGTCTAGCTTGCTTGAAAATGTCAAGAACATCTTCACGCTGTTGTTTTGTGAATCTATCTCTGAAGTCTGTTCCAAAATAGATTGTGTTGTCGAGGGCAAGATATAAAGCTGTTGCCTGATCGGGTGTAAGGTTTAGATTTAAGTTTGGCATTATGCAACCTCCTGTAAATCATCTAAGAATGTTTCAACTGTCATACACTCAAATTCTTCAATCCAAGTTTTAACAACAGCTTGATTTTTTTCTTTGTCAAAATAAACAAGTGTACCTTCAAGGTCATCATGTGTTTTTGATTTGACTTCGGTTCCTAGTTGAATCATTGGTTTAATTTGTTTTGCTTACATTCCTATTATAATATAATTAAATAGATATGTCAACAGGATAAATTAATATCCTGTTAAATACTTGTTTCTGTCTCCGCAGATTCCATCGCCAATTTCAATCGGCCATTCAACGCGCCAAGGAACCTCTTTCCCTTCTTCATCACGTTCAACTTCATTGTCTGCGGGAGTAGTAATTCTTTCTACCCAAACATAACCTTCGCGTGCGGGACGATACATTTCAGCATCGTCAAGGACTCTTGCCTTAAAACAATTACCGCAATGCTCAAATCCGATTGCGCCGTTACACCAAACTATCTTTTCAGTTTTCATAATTCCTCCTTAAGAACAATTCTATTATAATATAATTAAATAGATACGTCAAGAAAATAATTTGACTAATTTGGTAAAATAAAAAAACTACAAAACAAACTCTTATGGCAACTTTAGTCGGGCAAAAATATGCAATCGGGCAATCAGTAAAAAAAATTTCTTATACATCGTCAGCTATCCCCCCACGTTACAGAAACGGCAAGATAACAGAAGTATTTACAAAAACAAACAGCGCAGGGTCGGTTCATTATTATTACAAAGTCTTATGGGATGACAGTAGAAGATCAGAACACGCGCAACACACATTGCGCCCCTTAGATCAAAACAACACGCCCTGAACGCTCGGCTTATAACTTGCGTCATATCTCTTGTTGTCGCCTTTCGGGTATGGTTCGACTTTATATTGTAAGTTTTCATTCATAAGCGCTTTTTCTTTTTTATTACCCAAAAAATAAAAATATCTATGTTTTCGTGGACGTTCTTTCATATATAACCTGTCGCCATATTTTTTTCTTAATAGCTCATGTTTATTAATATTATTGTTTTCGTCATAGCGACCAACGCTATCTTCAATCGAGCTATGGTGCATATGCTCAAGACCTTTTACAGCATAATCTTTGAACTTTGCGCTTAACCCTGTATATATCCAATTTGTCGCCTGATAAATAAACCCGTGATGTCCTTGCGATGTATCAGCATATGAAACAACAACTGACGGCTTCGGCAATCTATTTAAACAACCAGAAACAAAAAAGCTAAGAACATTTTTTTCTAATCCTTCATTGATAACTAATCTATTAAGTTCTAAAAAATTATTTTGATATAGCCCATTTACAGCGCCAGAAACTAGCGTATGGCTCATAGGTTTACCAAAGCTGCAAACGCCTTGTAAAAGATTCAATTTGTCATACAACCCAAAAGCGCAGTTAATATTCGGCAATCTTCGCGCGTAGTGTTTCTTTAAAAACCATTCATAACATTCTGAACTTAAAACAGGCTTGATTGAATATTTATCTTTCATATAATTATTTCTTGCGGGATTTTATTTTGGCCTATTGTTCTAAATTTTCTGAATCTTTTGCTTTCTACTTCGCGAAACATTTCAACGTGCGATACACATTCCTGAAATTCAATAAGACCTTCAAAAACACCACATCTTAGAAAAAGATCAGATCGACCTTTTACTGGAAAAAAGTCAACCTGATAAGAGCCACACGGCGAAAGTAAAGAAGGTGTTTCAATCATCGAAAAAATCGTCATCTTCATAATCGTATTCGTGATTAAAAAACTTGTCATCTTCATCGCCGTATATATCGCGTATTGCCTGCGCTTCTCTTTGACTATCAAGCGCGGCTTGATGATTGTGTAAAAAACTATCCATTTAATTTATACCCCCTGCCTATATCTGTTAAATGGTCGTCTAATTTATGAACTAAGTTTTGATTCTGTTCCATTGCTTGATCTAATCTTTCAACCATCAACCAACGGGCTTTGCGACATTTTGGGCTTATGATGTCAGCATCAATCATATTGTCTTTTTCTTTTCTCATCTTTTCATAATCATTATTCAAAAGATCAATAAAATAATGAGTCTCTTGCTTTGTTAATTCTGTTTGAAATTCCATTTGTTTGATTGGTTTGCTTACAACTTAATTATATTATAATTAAATAATATTGTCAACTGTTTCTTTTTTTATCTTTCCAATGTTGTAATTCAAGATCAAACCTTGCAAGCATTATCAGTTGTTCTTCTTTTGTATATTGTGCCAATATCTGCGCCTGTTCTTTTCCTGAAAATTTTTTCATCAACCACGGCTCTTGAAAAAATAATTGTTTCTGCATTTTTATCAAACATTCAAGAACAGCGTCACGTTGTTCATCGGTCATATTCTCAGTTATGCGCAAAAACTGTTGTTCAGCCCTGCGGGATGTTTCTTCATCCCCGCTTGAAAATCTATATCTTTTCATTTATATTTGTTTTCCCATTCGTTATATTCATCAAACAAAAAACCATCAGAATTTGCACCTTCGCGAACAGCCGCAAGCGCCGCATCCCTTACGTTTTCTTCAACCATTTCTGCAAGTACTTTTAAACTTTTCAAAGAATCAATCTTGCGTTCAACCTGTGAAAGTCTTTTTGATGCGCCTTCGTAATTGTCTTTTAAATCTAATGTTGCTTCTATAAGTTCAGTTTCAGCAATGATCTTTTGCGCATGGTCAATACGATTCAATGGAGCATTTTTCAAATGTTCTGTTTGTTTTGCAATACGCCCACCAATAACCAAAGAAAGTAATTGATTTAATGATTTTACTTGTTCTTGATCTTTCATTGTTTTACCTCCTGTTTTTCTGTAAGTTGTAAAATTTTATTTTCTAGTTCTAAAATAGTTCTATTTTCTGATTCAGAATTTATTCTTGCAGTTGCTTGAACTTTTTTAAATTCATCTAAAATT
>Ga0209348_1000425_pt1 | contig 22631 bp, 22 predicted proteins | sample ETNvirenome_2_30_FD_184065 | JGI IMG/M metagenome (GOLD analysis project Ga0209348, IMG submission 184065) | Marine viral communities from the Pacific Ocean - ETNP_2_30 (SPAdes) (version 2) | ecosystem: Environmental > Aquatic > Marine > Oceanic | place: Pacific Ocean | collected 2013-06-22
AGTTCGGAATTCCAGTCTTTGATACACCACATAACGATGTTAGAGGACCGCATGGTCAATTAATAGATATTGGTGTTATAGATTATTGGGAGAATGAAGTTGAAGGTTTAAAAGATGATCAAGACGCTTTAAATGAATTTTATAGACAGTTTCCTAGAACAGAAGAGCATGCGTTTAGAGATGAAACAAAAAATTCTTTATTTAATCTTGTTAAAATCTACGAACAAATCGATTACAATGAAGGAAATAAAAATTCATCTGTATTAACGGTTGGTAACTTTCAATGGCAGCAAGGTGTTAAAGATACTAGAGTAGAATTTAATCCCGACCCTAGTGGTAGGTTTAAAGTTAGTTGGGTGCCTAGTGGAAATATGCAAAATAATGTAATACTTAAAAATGGCATTAGATACCCTGGCAATGAACACGTTGGTGCGTTTGGTTGTGATAGCTATGACATTAGCGGTACTGTTGATAGTAAAGGATCTAAAGGAGCGCTACATGGATTAACTAAGTTTAGCATGGAAGATGCACCTGCTAATACTTTCTTTTTAGAATATATAGCTAGACCGCAAACTGCAGAGATATTTTTTGAAGATGTATTAATGTCTTTAGTATTTTACGGTATGCCAATACTTGCTGAGAACAATAAACCTAGGCTTTTATATTATTTAAGACGTAGAGGTTATAGAGGTTTTAGTATGAACAGGCCAGATAAAATATGGAATAAACTATCAACAGCTGAAAAAGAAGTTGGTGGTATACCAAATTCTAGTGAAGATATAAAGCAAGCTCACGCAGCTGCTATTGAAATGTATATTAATGATCACGTAGGTTTACTTCAAGATGGTACATATGGTGCTATGTATTTTAACGAGACGTTAAATGATTGGAGTAAGTTTGATATAAACAAAAGAACTAAGCACGATGCTTCTATAAGTAGCGGTTTAGCTATAATGGCTTGCAACAGGCAGTTGTACGCGCCTAACCCAGAAACCAGAAGACAACCTTTAAATATTAAAATATCCAAGTATAGAAATACTGGTTTTAATTCAACAATAATAAAATAAATATGGCAGAGTCTGGCATGAATTATTTTCCTTCTCAAGCAGTTAGTGACTTAGAGAAGATGACAAACGAGTACGGTATTAAGGTTGCTAAAGCTATAGAGCTTGAGTGGTTTAATGGTAAAGCTTCAAGATACAACTCTGGTAATTATAGTCAAAACAGTAGATATGGAGATAACATAAATAGTTTCCACAATCTTAGGTTATACGCTAGAGGTGAGCAGTCTATAGAGAAGTATAAAAACGAGTTATCTATAAACGGTGACTTAAGCTACTTAAATCTAGACTGGAAGCCTGTACCTATAATACCTAAATTCGTAGATATTGTTGTTAATGGTATGTCTCAAAGAAACTACGAGATAAACGCTTTTTCTCAAGATGAATACGGTATAGCTCAAAGAACAGAATACATGGAGTCTATACTAAGAGATATGAGGTCTAGAGAGTATAATGATGCCATTGAAGCTGGTGTAGGTATAAACTTATATGAAAATAATAAAGATACTTTACCTGAAAGTGAAGAAGAATTATCTTTACATATGCAGCTTAGCTACAAGCAGGCTATTGAGATAGCTGAAGAACAAGCTATAAATACTTTAATGGAAGGTTGTAACTATGATTTAATTAAACGTAGATGTTTGTACGACTTAGTTACTATAGGTATAGGTGCAACTAAAACAAACTTTAACTATAGCGACGGTGCTAAAGTTGAATACGTAGATCCAGCTAACTTAGTTTATTCTTACACTAACTCACCTTACTTTGATGATATATATTATGTAGGTGAAGTTAAGTGTATACCCATAAATGAATTAGTAAAAGAGTTTCCCAACTTAACAGAAGAAGAGGTTAAGTATATAGTTGACAATTCAAGAACTTTAGTAGAATCTAAATATAATAAGGATAGAAACGAAGTTCATGTACTTTATTTTAACTACAAGACTCACGCTAATAATGTTTATAAGCTTAAAACAACAGGTACTGGTGCTGAGAAAGTAATAAAGAAAGATGACACGTTTAACCCACCTGAAAATATGGAAGGTGATTTTAGTAGGTTAGATGAGGTTATTGAAGTAATGTATGAAGGCGTTTATGTTTTAGGTACTAACAAGTTGCTTAAATGGCAAATGTCACCTAACATGATGAGAAGTAAGTCTGACTTCGGTAAAGTTAAAATGAACTATAACATAGTTGCACCTAGAGTTTATGAAGGAAGAATACAATCATTAGTAAGTAGAATAACAGGTTTTGCAGATACTATACAGCTAACTCACTTGAAGATACAACAAGTTATGAATCGTATGGTACCTGATGGTGTTTATTTAGATGCTGATGGTTTAGCTGAAATAGATTTAGGTAATGGTACGAACTATAACCCACAAGAAGCTTTAAATATGTTCTTCCAAACTGGTTCTGTTATTGGTAGATCTTTTACTTCTGACGGTGATATTAATCCCGGTAAAGTACCAATACAGCAAATAAACAACGGTAGTGGCGGAGGAAAACTCCAGAGTTTAATAGCTACATATAATTATTATTTACAAATGATAAGAGATGTAACTGGATTAAACGAAGCTCGTGATGGTAGTATGCCAGATAAAAACGCTTTAGTTGGTGTACAAAAATTAGCTGCTGCAAATAGTAACACTGCCACTAGACACATACTACAATCAATGCTATACTTAACTGCTGAAAATGCAGAGTGTTTATCGCTTAGGATAGCTGATATACTAGAGTACTCTCCAACTAGAGAAGCTTTTGTTAGAGCTATAGGAGCTCATAATGTAGCTACATTAGAAGAGTTAAGTGGTTTACACTTATACGATTTTGGTATATTTATAGAGTTAATGCCTGATGAAGAAGAAAAAGCTATGCTTGAAAATAATATTCAAGTAGCACTTAGTCAAGGATTAATAGACTTAGATGATGCTATTGATTTAAGAGAAGTTAGAAACGTTAAGCTAGCTAACCAGTTGTTAAAAGTTAAACGTAAGAAAAAGCAAGAGAGAGATCAGTTGATACAACAACAAAATATTCAAGCTCAATCACAAGCTAACGCTGAAGCACAGGCTGCCGCTGCTAGAATAGAAATGAAGAAGCACGAGATAAAATCTCAAGCAGAAGCTCAAATGGAACAAATGAAGTCTCAAAATAAACTTAAGTTTCTTCAACAAGAAGCTCAAGTTAAAAAAGAATTAATGCAGCTTGAGTTTGAGTTAAATAGTAGACTACAAAAAACAAAAGAGGGTGAATCAGTTAAAACTTTTGAATCATCAGGTAATGATATAGTAACAGGTGAAGCGGGATTAGATAAATTCTAATTCACTATTTTTTTAATATTTTATAAAATTTTATTATGGAAATAACTAAAGTAAATTTAGATAGTAAAGAACCAGAGATCTATAAAGTAGATTTAGATAATCCACCAAACCAAGAAACTGAAGAAGTAACCAATGAAACTGAAGAAACAACAGCTGACCCAGCAGGAGTGGTGGGAAGCGATGAAAACGCCGAGCCCGCACAAGAACAAGAAGAGGTACAACCGCAAGGAGAAGTACAAGAAGCAGAAGCACCAGTATTAGAAGAGATAACTGAAGAAGATGTTAAGCAAGAAGTTGAACAGGTCGAAGAAGTTGTTGAAGAAGCTATAGCTGAAGCTGAGGCAACTGGCAAACCTCTTCCTGAAAATATACAGAAGTTAATTAACTTCATGGATGAAACTGGTGGTAGTTTAGAAGACTATGTTAGATTAAACACTGATATTAGTAAGCTAGACACTACAGATGTTCTTGACGAATATTACAGACAAACAAAACCTCATTTATCTGGAGAAGAAAGAAGTTTTTTATTAGACGAAACTTTTAGCTACGATGAAGAAGTAGATGATCCTAAAGATATAAAGAGAAAGAAAATAAAACTAAAAGAAGAAGCTGCTAAAGCTCGTAAGTATTTAGAAAAACAAAAAGCTAATTACTATGAGGAAATAAAAGCTGGTAGCAAGTTAACGCCAGAACAACAAAAAGCAGTAGACTTTTTTAACAGGTACAATAAAGATACTGAAGCTCAAACAAAAGCTACAGAAGAAAATAAAAGAAAATTCAGACAGAGAACAGATGCAGTTTTCAATAATGAGTTCAAAGGTTTTGATTTCAATGTTGGAGATAAAAAGTATAGGTACAATGTTAAGAATATAGATGAGGTTAAGACATCTCAAAGCGACTTAAATAATTTTGTCAATAAGTTTATTGGTGAAGATAATTCTATTAAAGACGCTGCGGGTTATCATAAATCTCTGTTTGCGGCTATGAATCCAGATGCTATAGCTAAACACTTTTACGAACAAGGCAGGGCTGACGCTGTAAAGCAAAGCGTTGCAGAAGCTAAAAACGTTAACACTGAGGCGAGGTCGTCTCACGGTGAGGTTACAGCTGGAGGTTTAAAAGTTAGGGTTTTAGGAGACGATTCAAGATCGCTTAAATTTAAAATAAAAAATAAACGCTAATTTAAAAATTTTACAAAATGGCAATTAATCCAGGTAATAATTTGAATAGTGTACCTGCTCAAAAGCAGCAAGCACTAGCTACAAATTATCTAGATCTCTCTTCTAATCAAGGATGGGGTCAACAATACGTTCCAGATTTAATGGAAAAAGAAGCTGAAGTTTTCGGACCGAGAACTATTTCAGGTTTCTTAGAGCAAGTCGGAGCTGAAGAAGCAATGACTGCAGATCAAGTTATTTGGTCTGAACAAGGTAGATTACACTTATCTTACAAAGGTAAAATGGCTGACGCTGGTGGTAATAAAATATTACTACAAGCTGATATTGACGAAGCTACATATGTTCAAGCTGGTCTTGACAAAGATCACGGTGTTAGAGTAAACGATACTGTTATTGTTTCTAACGCTAATGTAGTTAAAAAATGTTTAGTAACAGATGTTGCTGCTACTGGTGAGATAACTGTAGCTCCTTACGATGGAAGCACTATAGCTCAATTAAATACAGATAAGACTACTACTGTATTAGTTTATGGTTCTGAATATGGTAAAGGTACTGCTTATTATACTGGTGCTGCTGCTGCTGCTGCTGAGAGACACGTAGCTAATGAGCCACAGTTTAAAACTTTTAGTAACAAGCCTATCATCATGAAAGACTACTACGAAGTATCAGGATCTGATGCATCTCGTATTGGTTGGGTTGAAGTTTCTTCTGAAGGTGGAGCTTCTGGTTATTTATGGTATGTAAAAGCTGAGTCTGATACTCGCGCTCGATTTAATGACTATATTGAAATGTCTATGCTTGAATCAGTTAAAGGTACTGGTTCTAACGGTGTTGACGATTTCTTAAGAGCTACAGGCGATAATGTAGGTACTCAAGGTTTGTTTGATGCTATCGTTGATAGAGGTAATGTTACTTCTGGTATTTCAGGTGTTAACGCTGCTACTGATTTAGCTGAATTTGATTCTATCTTAGCAGAGTTTGACAAGCAAGGCGCGATTGAAGAGTATATGTTATTTGTTAACAGAGCTTCTTCTCTAGCTATTGATGACATGCTTGCTTCAATGAACTCTTACGGAGCTGGTGGTACTTCTTACGGAGTATTTGATAACGACGAAGATATGGCTTTAAACTTAGGTTTCTCTGGTTTCAGAAGAGGTTCTTACGACTTCTACAAATCTGACTTTAGATACTTGAACGATAAAGCTACTCGTGGTGGTATTAATGATGCAAACACTGCTGAAGCTATTCGCGGGGTATTTATTCCTGCAGGTACTTCATCTGTATATGATCAAACTGTTGGTGCTTCAATGAAGCGTCCGTTCTTACACGTACGTTACAGAGCTTCACAAACTGATGATAGAAGAATGAAGACTTGGGTAACAGGTTCTGTAGGTGCTGCTACGTCTGCTTTAGACGCGATGTCTCTACATATGTTAACTGAAAGATGTTTAGTAACTCAAGGTGCAAACAACTTTATGTTAATGAAGTAATATAAGATGGGGCTTCGGCCCCAACTTATTTTTTTTAATTTTTATTTTATTATATTATGGCAAAAAAGAAAACAAAAGCTGCAGTTAAAGAAACTGTAGTTGAACAAGTAGTGGAGCAAACTATTGAAACTGTAGTTGCACCACCAAAACCAAAAGTTCAAAAAGAAGTTAAACCTGTTTGGGAAATAAAAGATAGGGTTTACTATTTAACTAGTGATAAAAAACCTTTATCAAGAAGTATTAAAAGCTCTGGTATATACTGGTTCGATGAATCAAAAGGCTACGAAAGAGAGCTTAAGTATTGTGAAAACCAAAAGACTTGTTTTGTAGATGAGATGCAAGGTGATCAAAGGTTAGCACATATTGTATTTAGAAATGGTGCTTTATACGTACCAAAAGAAAAAACAGTATTACAAAAAATGCTTTCAAATTATCATCCTAATAGAGGTCAACTATATTATGAGTACAAACCTCAAGAAATAGCTAAAAACGAAGTTGATGTTCTTGAGCTAGAAATTGAAGCTCTAATGATAGCAAAAGACTTAGATATTGATATGGCAGAGGCTGTTATGAGAGCTGAGATTGGATCTGAGGTATCTAACATGAGTTCTAAGGAACTTAAACGAGATTTATTACTATACGCAAAGAATAATCCTGAACTGTTCTTAGAATTAGTTAATGATGATAATGTACAGTTAAGGAACTTTGGTATCAAAGCAACTGAACTAAACATTATAAAGTTATCTTCTGATCAACGCTACTTTATGTGGGGATCTAACGATAGAAAACTAATGACAGTTCCGTTTGATGAACACCCATACTCCGCACTAGCACAGTGGTTTAAAACTGATGAAGGTATGGAAGTATATACTAATATTGAGAAGCGGTTATCATAACCGCATCTCTTTAATTAATATCACAAACCTTAATCCTTAAACTTTAAACCTTAATTCGTAAACAATTATTAATTATTAAACAAAAAACAAAATGGAAACATTACTTTACTTTAGTGATGCATCTCTTAATTCTGACGATGATGCTTTTGTAGCAAGATCATCAGATTTTTTAGGTATGGAAATAGCTAGTAAAACAACTGTTAAACTTTCTTTTAGAGGTTCTGCCGATAGAGACAGCGTTGACACAGCTACTTTAACTGTGGCTGACTTAGAAGTAGCTTCAAACCCAACGTTTAAAGATATTTCTAATGTTATTAACGGTTATTTAAACGGAGATAAGGATAAGCTTTATGTTATAGCTGATCAAGCGAACAATGTATATGCTCCCGGTTTTTCTGGTGCTGTAACTGTAGCTTTAGCTAACTAATCATTAATACTTAAAAAATAAGATATGAAAACATTACTTTTTACAAAAGCCGCACCAGCTGATGCAGCTGGAGATGCTTTACTACTTCCTGCAAGTAGTTTTATATGCGCTGGTATAGTTAGCGATTCTACTCTAGATTTAGATTTTAAAAAAATAGATGGTACACACGACCAATCTAGAGTCACTTTAACTTTTACAGCAGGTAAAGGATTTGAAGCTATGAAAGCTGTTTTAGCTACTATAGCTGGTAATCCAAAGTCAAACATTGTAGACGTTGTTGATATAGCCAACAATGCTTTAATGGCAGATACAAATAGTTTATTCACAGCGGTAGCATTCGCATAAAAATATTAAGATGAAAGATAAATATTTAATATTCGCAACATCGTTTGGTACTGAGACGATTTCAAACAACGATGCAACAATACAGGCTACAACTAGTTTGGTAAACCCTGTATCTCAATTAAACGCTAACTCTATTACTAACGGTATACTTAAGGTTGAGTTAACGGCTCATGATGGACATTCGTTTGGTAGTGCTTACGGAAGTCCAACAGCTGGAGATATTGTAGATGTTTCTGCTGGATGCACTGTAGGAGCTTCAAACGGAGTAGTAACACTAGCTAATCATACAGCTGATACTACTAACGGTGTAACTCTAGACGGTACTGGAACTAACAATGTAGTTAAATTATCATTATTAAGAATTATAGATGGTGGCGGTAGAATGAACGCTTGGCCTGCTAGTAAGTTTAAAGGAATACAACTTGTAGATGCTGATGAAGCTAAGTTGTTTTTTGAGGCTGCTACAGGTGATGCTGATGACGTAGATAACGTTAAGCTAAAATTCACTGGTACTTTTAAACAACTATGTGATATGGTTAACGATGCTATATCTTCTGATAAAACAGGAGAGGCTATTGTCTTTGCTCATGAAGGTAGAGGTATATTCTTTAATGGTAACCCTGCTGGTGTAACTGAAGTAGATATTACTATGGACGGTGCTTAATTACTAAGCAACTTAATATTAATAGCCATCCTTTCGGGTGGCTATTTTTTTTATAGGGTAATAAAACTCGCTAATGTGTAATACTCTATTTATAGCAAAGTAAACAATTTAAAACATAATATTATGGGAATTAATTCAACGGAAGTATCATATAGCTTTGGTCAGCTAGGTAGTGGATTCTGTCGTACGTTAGGAGCTTTCACTCCACCTAGCGGTAAAGTTATAGTAGGTATTCAGTTTTTGGAAGACACAGAGTTAGCTGCTCTTACTGCTGACACAACTCAAGGTGATGATGCAGCATTTGTAGGTTTTTCGACTACTGATAATGCTAATGGTGTTGGTTCTGACGCAATAGTTAACACGTCTTTATTTCCAGCAGGCATGACTATATATGGAAGATGGACTAGTGTTACATTAGCAGCAGAAACTACAACTGGTGGTATAATCTGTTACTTCGGAGAATAATGCTAGGTTTATCTTCAGGCTTAATAAAAGGTGCGTCAACGCTACGCTCTATAGTAAAATCAGGTTTACAAGCTTGGTATAAGTCGGATAGAACTCAAGCGCCTTTAGGTGAAGAATTAGTTGTTAATGGAGGTTTTGCTATAGGACACGAAATACTTCCAGTTGAAGATTTAAGTTCTTTTAGCGTGGGCGTTTTAGCTACAGATATTGGTTTTGTAGGTTCATCACAGAGTGATAGTAACTCACCTGCACCTGCTATAGTAGAAGTTAACGGAAGAAAAGGTATTAGATTAGTCACAACTGGCAGTATTGTTCAGCTTAACTTAAACAATGCTTTAAACGTAGGTAGTAGTTATCTTTTAAAATATGAAGTGTTAGAACACAATACAGGCGTTATTCAAGCAGGTGGATGGGACACTAACTATGATGGAGTTACAGAAGATCCTACGTTACCTAACTCTGTTGGTAAACATGAATTTTTATTGAAAAACAAATCTAGTGTTCACTCTCATTTTTCTATAAAAAGACATAGTAGTAAAAATCCTTTAGATATTGTTATAACTAATTTGTCTTTAAAACAAGTAAATCCTAATGATAGTTTTGTAAATAATGGTAATGTTACGTTTGAAGATGGTGTAGCTAAATTAGCTAGAAACACTGGTGTTAGCGGTGGTTTGAGACAAAACGATTTATTTTCATTTGGTAAAACTTATGAGATAACTTATGAAATAACACAGACCCAATCAAATAGTATTTACATTGAACAACAAGGTCAAGGAGAAGATCTTGATGGATCTGTTGGTGTACATAAACATATATATACACCAGGTGGATCTAGTTTTACATATTTAAGTATTCAAAGAAGGAATCCTAACGATTCTTCTGAAATACATTTTAAAAGTATATCTGCAAGAGAAGTAACAAACTCTGTTAAAGATCACTCTAGTAATAATAATACTGCTACTTTATACTCTGGTGTTTGTTTAGATTTCGATGGGTCTAATGATGAAATATGTATAGATAATAGACCTATATCTACAGGGACTAGTATAACAGCAGCTTTTTGGATTAAGCCTGATACTAGTACAGTTAATAGAATATTTTTATCTAATGGTAGATACCAAGAACATGGGTGGTATATATGGCAAAATGGAGCTCAAATTAAAGTCACGTTAAATAATGAAGATGGTGGTGTAGGTAGTCTTCACACTACCCCTGCACAGGATAATTTTTATACTAACGATGCTTGGCAAAGAGTAGTTGTAGTAATACCACCTAATGGCCAGGTAAGTTTCTACAAAGACGGTGAGCTAAAGAAAACTGAAACTGCTTCTTATACTTGGAAAGCCTCTCAAAGTGATGATAAATTAGTTATAGGTAATTTATATACTGGAAATTACCAGTACAAAGGACAACTTGCTGATGTTCAAATATACGATAAATTATGGACGGGTTCAGATGTAACTTTCGATTATAATAACCCTGATAAAGACGTTTTTGATAATATTAATTCAAGTATATTACCATCAAACTGTAAAGCCCTATATAGACTAAACGAAGGCGCTGGTAATAGACTTTATGATGCCGCACCTGTTTTAGGTGATAATTTACTACCAGCGATTAGCACGTTTAATATTAACGGTCCTAACACAGATGAAATTTCAATTGTTAATGGTAACGCAGTATTTAACAGTAGTTCGGTAGGTAATGAATATTTATTAAAAGGAGGTATTTCTAACATTAACACTAGTGGTATTTTAGAAATATCTATAACTGTAGAAAATCATGTTAGTGGATCAGTAAGAGCTTATTTTGGAGATCCAGATACGCTAGGTAATGGTAAAGTGATTGCTACTGGTAATGGAACGTTTAAGCTTATTGTAAAGCCTGATGCTAATGATTTTTATATACAAGCAAATAATCCAGGGTTTGAAGGTACTGTTACAGCTATAAGTGCAAAAGAAATAACACCTGCGAGCTCTGTAGTTCAAACGTCTTGGGTTGCGAGTAACTGGGTAGTATCTCAACCTTATATTCCTCAATATGCTAAATCATCTTTTTCTAAAAAACTTGTATTTACAGATGTTGATGTTGATGTAGACGTAGGTGCTCAATCAATACCTGACAATCAAGCTTTCTCTGTTTCTTTTTGGTACGCTCAAACTGCTGACTCTACTTCAGACAACTATATACTATCTAAACACGACAGTAAAGATGATTATATAAAAATTTTTGATCAAAATACACACGTAGAATTTAAGGTTAATGGTGGAACAGTAGTATCTTTTAATATAACCGATTTAACTGATTTTAAACTTAGTCATATAGTACTTACTAGAGCTTCAGGGAATAATCCTATTACTAAATGTTATGTTAACGGTATTTTAGAAGCTACAGATACTAGTGCTAATGCAGATGGTGTTTTTGAATACCAGCAAATAGGTGCTGGTGGTACAGATAATGCTGGTACTTTCTTTTTAGATGAATTAGCAATATTAAATAAAGAACTTTCTTTAACTGAAGTTCAAGAAATATTTAACTCTGGTACAGCTTTAGATGTTAGAAATCACAGTGCTTATTCTAACTTAATAGGTTACTGGAGAAATAATGGTGCAGATACTTGGACTGATTTATCTACTTATAGTAATGACGGTACTGTCAACGGTACACCAACGATAATAAAGCTTCAAGAAGTTCCATTGTTTAATAAAGATACTTTAGGTTTACCGATGAACAGACCTAACGAAGGAAGTTTAAACTTTGATGGAGACGGTTATGCTAGTATTTCAAGTGATCCTTCTCTTACTAGTCCTAGTGTTTCTGTAGAGTGCTGGATTAAACTAAAAGAAAATCCAGAAATTCTTTTAGGTGCCGTATCTAAATACCAAACTAATCAAACAAAACCTTGGCTTTTAGGTATTACCAATAGCCGTTATGTAAAGTGGTTTCAAAATGGTGGAACCCATCCTATAGTTGCTGATGCTAGCACTTCAGATAGATTAAGTTTAGACACTTGGCGTCATGTAGCTGTTACTTATGATGGAGGTACTTTAGAAACTCCGGTGTCAACAAACAACGCTAGACAAATATTTATAGATGGAGAATTAAGAGCTTCTGATACAGATTCTAGTGCTGAAGATGGTCCTATAATAGACACTCACAACACAGAAGTAGAAATAGGTAGGTATGCTGAGCAAGCTAGCAAATCGGATAACGCTTATATTGATGATGTTAAAATATATAATAGAGTTTTGACAGCTGCTGAAGTTAAAAAAAATTACAACGCGACTAAAGGTAAACACAAAAACTAATGGAAATATTTAAAGATAATAATGACTGGAACGAAAAAGCAGTGGTTGGTTTTATAGCTTTTGCAGTTATGTGTTTAATAATGATAGCTGACTTAGTCACTGGTTGGACAGGTCAAGATTTAATAATAAACGAATACGTATACAACTCATTTGTTTGGGTTGTACTTGGTTGCTTCGGTATATCAGGTGTAGAGAAGTTTGCTAAAAAATAAAGTTATGGCTTTTAAAATGAAATCACCTTTTAAAAAGAAAGGCACTAAAGATGCTTGTTATCACAAGGTAAAATCAAGAGTTAAAGTATGGCCTTCTGCCTACGCTTCAGGTCAGCTTGTACAATGTAGAAAGAAAGGTGCTTCTAACTGGGGTACTAGCAAAAAGAAGTAGTATGGCGTTTAAAATGAACTCACCATTTAAGAAAAAGATGGGTGACTTTAAACACTCTGACGCACCAGATGCTAAGGGTAAGTTCAAAGAATTGTCAGCTCCATCGTTGGCTAGCTGGATGATTAAGTCTCGCAAAGGTAATTTATCTAAGATTATTAGTAGCTTAAATCAGCAAGTTGTTTTTAGAAGAGGTAAAGATCCTAAGTACGCAGCTAAAATGCGTAGAACTATGGATATAGTTAGAAAAAGATTAGGTAAAAAATGAAAGCTTACAGAGGTGTTTTAAAAGCTAGAATATCTAAGTTATACGGAGGAGATGTGACTATAGAAAAAGCTAGAAAATTAAAGTCTAGAAAAGACGCTACAGCTAGAGATAAGCAGTTGGCTAATTGGTTTATTAACATGCAGACTAACAGACCTTCACCTGCTAAAAAACGTAAAGATCCTTTAGTTGGTACTGGTAAAAAACCTAAAGGTAGCGGCAGAAGATTATACACAGATGAAAACCCTAAAGATACTGTATCTATAAAATTTGCTACAGTATCTGATGCTAGAAAAACAATAGCTAAAGTAAAAAGAATAAACAAGCCATACGCTAGAAAAATACAAATACTTACAGTGTTAGAGCAGAGAGCTAGAGTTATGGGTAAAATGGAACAATCAAGATTAGCTAAACAAGCTAAAGCACAACTAAAAAAACAAAATGAGTTACGTACAAAAAAATAATCCTATAAAAAAGATTAAAGGTGGAGGCACAAAGAAAGTTTGTTTGCCTGCTGCTAAAGTTCGTAGCATGAGTGCTAGTGAAAGATCTAAAGTTACTAGCGCTAAACGTAAAGCTGCAGCTAGTGGTAGTTATAGAAGATCTAGTAAATCAAACGTGAAAGGTGCTAGAAAAAAAGGTGCTACGCTTAGAGACTGGTTTAAAAAAGAAAACTGGGTACAAGTAGGTAATCCAAAGAAAAAATGTGGTGAGAACTAATGGCATATAAACAAAAAAATAATCCATATCCTGTTACATCTTGCGGTAGACGTAGAACGTTTATGCAAGACAATCCTTTAAAAAAGCTTAGAAAAACTACTAGAGGAAAAGGTAGACATTTTCTTCATGCCAAAGAGGGTGCGGGTATGACTGAAGCTGGTAGAAAAGCTTATAAAAAAGAAAATCCTGGTAGTACTTTATCAGCACCAGTAACAGGTAAAGTTAAAGCGGGTAGTAAAGCTGCTAAACGTAGAAAAAGTTTTTGTGCTAGATCAAGAAGCTGGAAAAGCGAAAGAGGTTTAGCTGCTAGAAGAAGATGGAAATGTTAATAAATAAATCAATGAAAAAAATACTTTACTTACTACTTTTTACTAGCGTAGCTTCTAGCGCTCAAGACTCTTTACTATATGATTGTTTAGGTAATGACGTTACTGGTATTGAATCTTGGATAGGTGACGGCTTTTGTGATGATGGTGCTTACTCGTGGAACGGTTACGACGTTTACTTTAACTGCCCTGAGTTTAACTTTGATAATGGTGATTGTCCTCTTCCTATATTAGATACTATATTTGGTTGTATGAACTTTATGGCTTGGAACTACGTACCTGAAGCAAACTATGATGATGGTTCTTGTGACATGCCTATTATAGGTTGTATGGACTCTGAAGCTATAAACTACAACCCATTAGCAGAGGTTGACAATGGTGGTTGTGCTAATACACAATGCCAAGACGGAGAAGCTAAAATGCTTTTTGAAATAACATTAGATCAGTACCCAGGCGAGACGGGATGGATATTAACAGACATATCAAATGGCCAACCAGTAGCAAGCGTTTCACCTGGTGATTACTCTTACGATCAAGCGAACACAACTATACCTTATCAGTTATGTGTACCTGAAACAGGAGTAGAACTTATATTAAGTGATACTTACGGAGACGGCATGACTGGTTCGTTGTTTAATAATGACTCTGATGACGGTAGATTTACTATACTAGCAGACTTAGAACCTTGCGGTAGCCCTGATGTTATATGGGAACTAGAAGATGCAGGCTTTGGTAGTGCAGCTTACTCGGGCGCGATATGGATAGAGCATTGTGATATACCTGTGAACTATGGTTGCACTGATAATAGTTACGTAGAGTTTGATCCTATGGCTGAAGTGGATGACAGTAGCTGTGTAACACCTCATGTTGTAGGTTGTTTAAACTGGAACTCTTTTAATTATGATTCACTAGCTACGTTAAACGAAATAATACCTGTGTGTGAGTATAGGATGGTTTTAAATGATAGTGGTGGTGATGGTTGGGGTGATTCTCATTTAGTTATCACACAGGGTGATAGTATAATTGGAGTATACACGTTAGGACCTGGTATATACGAAGAGGTTAAGTGGTTGTATCTTAGAACAGATATACCTATTGAAATAAAGTACTTTGAAGTTGGGCCACCTCAAGTACCACAAGAAGAGCTAGAGTTTCAAACAATGCACAACTCTTTCTTTTTGTTTAACGATGCTGTAGATTTATTAATAGCGGGCGGTGCTAATCCTTTTGCATTTAACGGTGCTGGTGCTCTTCAACCGTTTGAACCACCGTTTTGGCACACATACACTGCTTTACCTTATTGTGGTGATTATTGTATAGATGTAGTAGAAGGATGTATGGACCCTGAAGCTTTTAACTACGATTCGTTAGCTAATACAGATCATGGATATTGTGTTCCTGTAGTTGAAGGTTGTACAAATGAATTAGCTTTTAATTATGATTCGTTAGCTAATGTAGATAACGAAGGTTGCATACCTGTAGTTGTAGGTTGTATGGATGTCGTAGCTTGGAACTATAACAGTTTAGCTAATACATCGGATGAATCTTGTTTATACTTCGGCTGCATGGATCCTGAAGCAGATAATTACGATCCTAACGCTAATGTAGATAACGGTGGCTGTTTTACTACTATATTAGGTTGTACTGACCCTGAAGCTTTTAATTATAGTGAAGAAGCAAACACAGATGATTTCTCTTGTGTACCTGTTATATATGGTTGTTTAGATTCGCTAGCATTTAATTATGACACCTCAGCTAATACTAGTAATGATAACTGCTTAGAGGTTATTGAAGGTTGCATGGATAACACAGCATATAACTATGACGCTTTTGCAAATACTGAAAGCTACGATTGTTTATATGACGCTGGTTGTATTGATGGGCCTGGTATTCCATACTGGTTAAACGATACATGTTATGCTTGGGTTATTATGATTGATCCATACTGCTGTAATAATAACTGGGATGAGAAGTGCCAACAGTTATATTGGCATTGTTACGGTGATACTGAGTTAGATGTGAGAGATTTAATGAGAACAGCTGACATAGCTATATACCCAGTACCGATGGGTGATAATGTTAATATATTAACTAAAGGTAAAGTTGCTATTAAAATACATGATATTCAAGGTAAACTTATTAAACATATAAGAGAGAGGCAAACTATAAAAGGTTTAAATACTTTAAATGTAAAATACATGCCATCTGGTATTTACAGTTTTAGCGTAACTTATAAAGGTGTAACAATGACTCAAAAAGTAATAAAACAATGATGAAGTGGTTTAAAGGTTTTTTATTAGAAACTTTAATTAGTATAGGTCTTGTTATAATATTTTCTTTTGCTTTAATAGCAATATCTAAAAGTTGTAATGGTCAAGGTTTAAACAAGATATTTAAGTACTCTACATTTTATGCCGCTGTTAATGGTGGTACATCATTAGGTGATGATCAGATATTTTCTATATCATCAGGTTTATTAGAGCAACAGATAATTGAAATGCCATTTGATTATTCTTTATCTATAGGTATTAGAAAGATTAAAAGGTTTGGTTACGAAAATAGAGCTAATACATTTTACAATGGTACTGAAAACTCTTACTCTGACGCAGCAACAATAGGTAGAGTAGATGGGTTTGAATACTTATTTGAATCAGACTTTGTAAGACGTTTAGGTATAAACTATATTAATCAACATCACTTTGTTAGATATGTTGCTGATGATTGGGTTGCTAAAGTAGAATACCTTGAAGATGGTTTTGCTGATATAAAGTATTTTGAGGCATCTCAGAGATACAGAAAACAATTTGGTGAAGGTAAACTATCTTTAAACGCAGGAGCTGTTCAGAGGTTGTCTGAGCCATACGGATTTGATCCTCTAGCTGATTGGATATTAGACAATGGTTCACTGCACTATACATACTTAGCTTTACAAGAAGGTTACGATATAAGCTTAGATGGTATATACTTAGCCCCTGACGGTACTATAGTTGCTAATAGCCAAGAAGTGTGGGAAGAAGTTGTTATACCACAAGTTATAGATGAGTATGTAGAAAAAGAAAGAAGTGCAATACCTAATATATTAGAATATTCTATAGTTGTGGGTTTGGACTATTACTATTTTACAAAAGATTTTTGGTTTCATTCATGGGGAAACGTAATGCCGTATCACTTAGAAACAAAAAACGAATATTCATATCAAAAGTTCAACGGTGGTCAATGGGTTGATTACTCTGGCGGGCTTATATTTGGTTATAGATTTAACAAAAGCTTAGGTGTTTTTGTTGAGGGTAGATACAACAAGTACTGGAACAGGGACTGGCACAACTTTAGTGTTGGTGTAAACTATGTAATATTTTAATTATGGCAAAAGAATTAAACGAAGACACAACGTTACAACTAAGCATAAAAACTTTAGCAGGTATAGCAGTTTTAATATTTACCCTGGTGGGTATGTGGTTTACGTTGCAAGCAGATATAACAGAGGCAAAAGAATTACCATTACCTCCAGATCCAGAAATTACTCGTATGGAGTACGATATGAAAGATCAGCTTATACGTCAGACTATTATGACTACTCAAGAAGACGTTAAAGAAATAAAGGATCAAATGATCCGTATGGAAAGCAAGATAGACAAACTTAACTAGTATGAAAAAAATTATATTAGCATCACTATTAAGCTTTAGTTGTATTGCTCAAGACTTCCCTGATGGCTTAGTAGTTGTAGAGTTTAACGCAAGCTTTAATCAAGCAAATGCTGTTGAGTGGCTACCTAAATTAACTGACTGTGAAATACAGAGAGTTGATATAGCTGCAGACTCACGTTGGGCAAGTGAATATAAAATAGTTGTAGTTCCTACGTTAGTTGTATTTAATAATAACGAAGAGGCTGCAAGATTTCAAGCTAACATTATGATGACGATGGAAGCTACAAGAAAAGAACTGCAAGATGCAGTTGATGAAATAACAATGGAAGCATTTTAACTATGGCGGTAAATGTAAACAACGTATATCAAACTGTTTTAGCTTTAGCTAACAAAGAACAAAGAGGTTATATAACACCTCAAGAGTTTAATTTGTTCGCTAACCAAGCTCAGTTAGAAATATTTGACAATTATTTTTATGAGCTTGACAGAGCATTAAGATCACAAGCTAACGACACTGTTTATGCAGATAAAGTAGATTCGTTAAGAGAAAAAATAGAAGTGCATGAAGCTTTTAATGAAACTGTAACAATGAATGGTAATGTTGGTACTTTACCTAGTAACACTTATAAGTTAGGTAAAGTTTCTACATCCGTTGGTATTGAAATACAGTTAGTACCTCAAAACGAGTTAAATCACTATTTAAACAACAACTTGTTAAAACCTACAGAATCACACCCATTGTTTGTTAGAACAGGACAGAACTCTATAAAAATATATCCTTCAACAATAATAGATAATGTTGTGTGTAATGTTGTAAAAAAACCTACAGCTGTTGAGTGGGCTTATGTTATTATTAATGACAAAGCCTTATATAACGCAAACTTGAGCGTTGACTTCGATCTTCATGATTCAGAAGAAAGACATTTAGTGACAAGAATATTAGAGATGGCAGGTATAACAATAAAAGATGAGTCATTGTCAGCTTCAGCTTTTAGAGAAAGAGCTAACAACAACGCTATAAAAACTAGTTAACTATGGGATTACTAACTCAAAACCAAAACGAATATTACGATTCTGGTAATTTATCGAATTACGGTGATTATCAATTTGTTAGTTTAAAACACATTATAAGTGGTTTTATAGTTTCTTATGTTGGCGAAGGTAAAATAATAAGTAAGGTTAATAAAGCTGACGTACAATTCCATGCTATGCGAGGTTTGCAAGAGTTTAGTTATGACGTGTTTAAGTGTGTTAAGTCTCAAGAAATAGAAGTACCTAATACTCTTAAAATGATACTACCTCAAGATTACGTTAACTACTCTAAAATAACTAGAGTAGATAATGATGGTGTTGAAAGAATACTATATCCTACAGGTAAAACATCAAATCCTCTAGCCATAAATCAAAACGATTTAGGTGAGTATAATTTACAGCAAGGTACTAATGATAGTGATTTTAGACAAATTGAGATACAGTGTCCAGACGGTGCTACGTTAGTAGACGGTGATTATATAGAGTTAGCTTACTACGATTCTTCTAATCCACCAGGCACCGCTGCAGATGCAACGAGTATTTACTTTATTTTTAGTAGTGACTCTGATTTTACCGATGGTGCTAACCCTTCTCCAAGTAATAGTACGCCTAGACACTTTGTTAATTTTCACCCTAGCAATGGTGCGGTTGGTGTGGCTCAGTTTTTGACTAGAGAAATAAATGACACTAAACATTTTAAAGCTACTTACAATAGTGCTGGTGTAGTAACCGTAACTTATCTTACAAAAGAATTTACTTTAGACGTTACAGGTTCTACGGATGCTGATAGAAATGAAGGGGCTTACGCGGCTGACGGTACTGTTACAAGTAGGTTTACTATAACAGAAGTTTCTCAATTTAAAAAATTTAAAATAACTTGCAAGGCTGGTGATCAATTTAATGATGGTGACATTTTGACTTTACCGTACATCCAAGGTGATGGGGTTACCGAGGGTAACATTAATATTCTTTTTGACAAATCAATACCTGGCAATCTGCATGACAACACTTTCGTTGGCGAACAAAATGCTTCACCTAGGTTTCACATTCAATTTAATAATAATAACAGTGCTGAAGTAATGGCTACAAAGGTGGAAAAAGCAATAAAAGAAACTAATAGATTTACTGTTGTTAGAGTTGGTAGCGATGTGTTTGTAACTTTTAAAGATAATCTTAGTCAAAACATTGTTGCTTACAGCTCAATCCCTGTTTTTGGTGCTCCAGCTAACAATCAACTTATTGTAGCTACGTTAAGTGAAGGTTTCTTTGGAGATCTGTCTTTAAAGTCTGAATCAGAAACTTGGAGTAGATATAAAAGTGGTAATACTAACTCTACTACAACGGAGGATTATGATAGAGAAGATCATACGCTTGATGTTTTAGGTAGAAGATATGGCCTTGATCCGCAGCACGCACAAGGTAATGGTACTTTCTATATCGATACTAAAACTGGATTTATACATTTTGGCTCTTCACTTTCTGGTCAGACTATAGTTTTACATTATATTAGCGATGGTTTAGGTACTGACGATGAAATGGTAGTACATAAGTTTGCTGAAGAAGCTATATACAAATGGATAGCTTATGGTATTGTAGCTTCAAGATCTAACATGCCAGAGTACATCGTACAAAGATTTAAGAAGGAAAGATTTGCAGAAGCTAGAAAAGCTAAAATAAGATTATCTAATATTAAGATAGAAGAATTCGCTCAAATAATAAAAGGCTTAAGTAAACCTATAAAGTAGTATGGCAGAGATTAAACGTACATTTTCTACAGGTAGAATGAATAGGGATCTAGACGAAAGACTAGTACCTAATGGAGAATATTTTCACGCCGAAAACATACAAGTAAGAACTAGTGATGGTAGTAGTGCTGGTGCTGTTCAAAACATTAAAGGTAATGTAAGCATTGGTGTTGCTGGTCCGTCTACTGATATTTCTGATCAAACCTGTATTGGTTCCATATCTAACGAGCAAACAAATTCTTCTTATTTTTTATTTGCTTGCACCTCTCCAAGTTCTAAAAGTCCAGGAAATATTAGCACTAAAAAAAGATATATAGATACTATACTAGAAGTTACTGACAACGGTAGATCTAGAACTATATTTACAGATTTATATGCTGTTGAACATAGTTACGTTACATTAGGCTCTCCTACAACTGTCGGTGGTACTAATTGGGTTGAACTTAATGGTTTAGATTCATCTGATACGAAAGACTTAAGATCAGGTATGAGTGTTATAGCTTACAATAGTAACGGTGAAGTGTTGACCGAACCAAATACTATTATAAGAAAAATAACTAATACTACTATTACTGTAAATAAAAAACAACCTATTGATATATCTGGTTCAGTTACACCTACTGAAAGAGCTGTTTCTTTTAGATTTGAAGCTAAAAAAGTTTTAGGTTTTAATAAATCAAAACAAGTAACAGGTATAAATATAGTAGACAACCTTTTGTTTTACGTGTCTGAAGGCGAACCAAGAAAAATAAATCTTAGTGCAGCTCGTGTAGGTACTAATAGTAATGAAGATCACACTTTAAAAACTGTTAGTAAAGTTAGACAAGGAAAGACAGGTCACGTGAAAGTTGAGTACGAAAGTGATGATGCAATATACTTAGCGACTGGAATAAAAGAAGAAGATATAACTGTTATTAAGAAAGCTCCTAAATTAGCTCCAGCATTAAAGCTTTTTTCTGATAAAAGAAGTGGTGGAAATACTTGGATTGTAGAAAATTATTCAGGCTTTATTACAGATGATTTTAGTGCTCAATCAGTTGGTTACGAAGGAGTTTTACCTGGGTTAGAAGATTTTACTCAGTTTTCTTCTGGTGATATAATAGATTTGACTAGTCAAGTTGACGGTGGTGATGTTATAAGTGTTTCTATTAAGATAATTTCTATAACTGAACAAGGTGATGTTAACTATAAAATAGTTTCTATAAATCCTGCTATTCAAGCAGATAACACTGTTTGGACAGCTACATCTAGAGCAAATGCTAAGAAGATATTTGAATATAAGTTTCCTAGATTTGCTTTTAGATATAAGTATGACGACAACGAGTACTCGTCTTTTGGACCTTTTAGTGAAGTAGCATTTTTACCAGGCGACTACACTTTAGATAGAAAAGAAGGTTATAACTTAAGCATGGTTAATAATTTATCTAAAATTGAAATAACAAATGTTTTTGGTGATGATTTTAGTTTAGATAAAAGCGTTAAATGTATTGATATATTATATAAATCTACAGATTCACCAGCAATATATGTTGTAAAAACTTTAGAAAGAGATAAGGATCCAGAGTTTGCTTCAAAGTCTACAACTATCACTATAGATACTGATATGATAAATCAGATTGTTCCAGATGATCAAATACTTAGAGCTTGGGATAACGTTCCTATAGAAGCTAAAGCTCAAGAGATTGTAGGAAATAGGATCGTATATGGTAATTATACGCAAGGGTATGATATACCTTTTAAGCCTTTATTAGAGCAGTCTATTATTTCTACATTTTTAACGAACGAAACTAGTACTGTTGAGAAATCTATAAAATCTATTAGAGGTTATAAGTTAGGGGTTGTTTTTGGTGATAAGTATGGTAGAGAAACACCTGTAATATCTCTTGGTACTAGAGACGTTGATAAAGAAGAAGGTCCTTATATATATGGTAGCGATGATGTAATAGTAGATAAGTCTTTAGCTAGAAGAGCTAATAAGTTTCAAGTAAGACAAAACTGGACAACGCAGATTTTTTCTAGTGTGCCTCCAAAAGAGTTAGAGTATGTAAAGTACTACATTAAAGAAACATCTAGTGATTATTACAATTTACTAGTAGATAGGTGGTATGATGCAGGTGATGGTAATATATGGTTAGCTTTTCCTTCTTCTGAAAGAAATAAGTTAGATGAAGATACTTATTTAATACTTAAAAAAGCTAGTGGAAGTAATACAGCTGTATCTGGGGATTATAAATATAAAGTCTTAGCTATAAGTAGTGAAGCTCCTGAATTTATTAAAACTTCTTATGGTCCTCCTATAAGCTTAGATGCTACAAACAGCACTATGCACTGGTTAGATCCTAACCCACCAGCGTGA
>Ga0209348_1000427_pt1 | contig 22590 bp, 20 predicted proteins | sample ETNvirenome_2_30_FD_184065 | JGI IMG/M metagenome (GOLD analysis project Ga0209348, IMG submission 184065) | Marine viral communities from the Pacific Ocean - ETNP_2_30 (SPAdes) (version 2) | ecosystem: Environmental > Aquatic > Marine > Oceanic | place: Pacific Ocean | collected 2013-06-22
AATATGGTTTTATAACTGTTTCAAATTCAACCCTGTTATATGAATTAACAAGTATATCTTTGTATTCTGTATCATTCACACGTATTTTTTCTTTACATATTTTTACAGGTTCAATATTATACTCATTAACATAATATGCTTTAATATCAGTGCAATATTTAATTGCAAGTTTAGTTGCAATTTCACGTGTAACATTCATTTCATATTCAATCCATGACCTCAAAGAATAATATACGTCACTTTTATCACTATTATCAAAATTATCACTTAGTATTATAGTTGATTCTATATCTGATAGTGTATCCTCGTTTGTATTCTCGTTTGTATTCTCGTGTAAATTTTCAGTTTGTGTATAAATACAAATACCTTCTTCACTTTCTTCATCCTCTTCATTTTGAGATTGTATTTTATCCAATTTTTTTCTTAGTATTTTAACCTGTTGTCTAAAGAAGTCTTTTGCTTCATCATTATAAAAGTTACCACATATAAGTTCATAATAGTTAGATATAGTTGCAATTAGTTCAGACTCGCATTTAAAATCAATTTCGGTAAACATTTGATTAAGTTAAAAATAAATTAATAGAATCAATTTTATTCTATTTCTATTCTTTTATTATCCATCAATATAGGAACCAGACTACCAAGAGACATTAATAATAATACAATACCTATCACGAATACAATTACTTTTGAGTCTACTTTACCTAATTTAGAATAGAAATATGTTAATATAAGCAATATACCTAATAGTGTATGAAATATGATAACAGCAATATGACTCCAGACATATACTGATTTAGAAATTTTTTTTGTATCATCATCGGTACTCATTTATTATATTTTTTTTTATTATAATAAATGATTAAAAGTTTTTGTAATTCATGTTACAATTATATAAAATGTAACTATTGTATTACATACGGTCGGAAAATAGGACAGGAATTAAACGCAAATGCAACTTTTTGTCATACATGTTCTAGTTACGGTTTATGCGGATTTTGTGATAAATTTGGAATAAAGAAAGGTAAATCTTATTATAAAAATTATATTGATTATGTAAAAAGTTGTGACGAAAAATAAATGTATTATTTAAAGAATATATTAATTATATTAAAAGGTTTCGTGGCCTAATTGGATAAGGCGCCTGACTTCTAATCAGGCGATTGCGGGTTCGAGTCCCGCCGGGACCTTCATTATTTTAATAATGTTATTACATTATTAAAAATATAGAACAGATATATATTTATCATCGTGTACTTTAATAATATCATATGAATTTGTAGATGCAAATAATAAACTCCTTCCTTGTTTATCATATAGATTGTATCTTTTTGGTAATTTTTTATCGCAATATTTATAATTAAAATTGTTTGTGTACCAATTTGCTGATATATAGAGAGATGATTCTAAACTTGAACAGTCTTGAGCAAGTATAAGTTTGTTATTGAAAATATATAAATAAGGGTTATTATTAATTTTACTATTTAATTTATGATGTATGTTTATGTTATTATTATTTTTAGGTATACAATTATTATAGAATGTTAAGTATTGTTTTGGGTATATTTTAAATTCTGAAATGTTTTCAAATGTATTTGAGATTACTTTTCTATTACCATAAGTTAATAATAAATTTTCGAATCTTATAGAAAATAATTTTAGATATTGTAACAATCGTGTTCTTAAAATTGTAGGATTATTGCTTCCAATTATTAATTTTTTATCCTGAAAAAATCCATTATTAAAATCTAAATTAGTAGTGAATTTATAATCATAATTAGTGCTATCATGAAAATACATATCTATATTTTCAATAAAGGATGCCATATCTACTTTGTATTGAGAAAATGACCATAATAAATTTTGTTTTAGAATAGTTGCAATTTTTTTATTTTTTATATAAGTAGAATAATTTGTACCACCTAAGTTAATTATATAAGGGACTTTGTGTATTTTTTTTATATCGAGTTTTTGACAATTTACTTTAAAATAAAAATTATTATAAAATTTATCTATACAACATATTTCTAACGTTGTATTATTAATAGCATACTGAGATTTTACTATGAGCCCAATATCATCTATAAAATCAACCAATAATTTAATATTATTTTCACCTGTATTATAATCTTTTGTGACTATATTAGGAAGTGCAGGTAAAAATGTATAAGCATATATAATATTATCATTATAATTGATAGATATCATTCTACATTTACCATACTCATCTATATATTGAGATGTTATACGATCAAATACCGGTGATGTATTTACAAAAGGTTGTATTATTTTATCATTCATATAAAATTTTTGTTTAAATCTAATAGGGTCTCTTATAGTATTAACAGTTTTAATACCTTCACATATACGGTCATTTCCTTTCATATTTTCATATATAAATATAGTACGATCATACCTATAAAATATATCACCATGTTTATTCTTTGAAATAATAATATCACCATTTATATCAAAAGTTATTATATTCAACTTATAATACGTTTCCAACAAGAAAGTATATAATCTTGGATCAAAATATTTATTAGACAATATATTTTTTTTTATATCTTCTACAGATATATCATAATTAGACTGTAAACAACAATTTATAGACGTCTCTATTATATTTTTTAACTCTTTTTTCATTAAATCTGGTGTAGGTTTTATGGTAGGTGTACCATCTTTTAAAGTATAAACACAACTCAAAAAACTATAATTAGAATTATCAACTCCAAGTCTTTGACTATCTTTACCAACAATATATAATATTTTAGGATTTATAAGTACTCCGATTCCATCGGGTTTTAATAAAGATTGTGTTTGTAATTCATAATTTTGATTCTCTTTATCATCTTTTACTCCTGTATAATACGATATAGTCTTCTTACCTAACTTGGGAAAACAACATGGGTTATTATATTCTTTACCGCTACCTGACATTATTCCAGGCACCAGAGATTTTTTTCCTTCTCCGCTTTGTTCCACAGGTTTATTGCATGAAAATAAATATTGTTCTTCGCCATCTTTTGGCCATTTCATATATATATCACCTGTAGTATTATCCTTAAATAAATATTCTTTCAATTCGGTTTTATCTTCTTCACTTATCTTATTAGTAAATCTTTTATCGAAACTTTTTAATACTTCATCTACATCTATAGGAATTAATCCTGGTTGATAATCAATATCAGTAACTTGTAAGTATTGATTTTTTTCTTTTTGGCATTTCCTTGTCCAATCTTCTTGTCCGGATATTTTTCTTATTATATCAGGTATAATACTGCTATTAATATCTCTGTATTTCTCATCAAATTCATCTAGATTAAAACGTTTACCAACAAGGGTATTAATCTGATTAAAAGTAGTAGTATACTCATCTAAACTATCAAAATATATTTCTAACATTCTGCTAAAATCATTAAGATATGCTATTAATTCATTTCTGTTTTTACATGATAGTATATTGATTTGTAAATACTTTCTTTTTTTATCATATTCTTTTCGTATATCATTTTTTTCATTACCAAATATAACGTTATTTTGTACCGATGTTTGTAGTGTATTGTTATAATCATACTGAAGTTTTATAGTTTTTGTATTTGTAGATGCATTCACAAATTCATTTATAAAAAAAACATTATCTTCTTCCATCAAAAGATTCGCAAATAGATATTGATTTATAGATATGTCTCTGTCTTTATTCAGTATAAATAATTTTCCTGTAAATCTTCTGGACTTATCATTTCTAACAAAACTGCTTGTATTAATAACTTTATACAATCGTTGCAATAAATTAGCAAGTTTATTTTCCTTTGTTTTTATATCCATTACTATCTTAGAATTTTTTAAAGAGATTGTTATATTATCATAAATCTTCTTCTTCTCATCCGTATATTTTAAAGATATTATGTCTTTATTGTAGTTAACCAATTCTTTATTTTCATTTTCATAATCTATTAATTTATTTATAAGATCAACTCTATTGGCTTTAGTATCTATATTTCTTGATTTGCATTCTGATTTAATTTCATCTAAATTCATTTTTTTAAAATTAGTTTTTAACCAATCATGCTCTTCTATATCAAAATCTTTTAATACTTTTATATAATTATTATAAGTACAAAATGGAATAAAATCATCCAATTCTATGGAATTAAACATAATATCCAGAGATAATTTATCATCTGTTAAGACATAACTTATATAGACATCTTCTTCAACAAGTATTTTTTGTATATTATCCTGATTATTAATATCATGGAAAGGTAAACTATTAAATGCATTATACTGATCATAGTTATCCTTATACTTACTCATAAATTCTTCAATTTCATTACTAATTTTATTCTTATTTAATAAAAGTTTTTTAGTCACATCATCAGATAAACCCTGTGCTTTTAATACCGGTATAATATTTATATTTATATACGATTCATATGCTTCATCCTCATCCATTCCCATCTGAGATTTATACACATTAATAATTTCGATTATTTCTGTATAATTTACCTGTTTAAATTGATAATACCATATATGTAGTAATAAATCTAAGTCTATTTCTCTTTGAGAATCTCTTTGAATAGATTCTTGAAATTCTTTAAATTTTATATTTTTTGTACCTTTCTCTATTATTATATGTAATAGATTATAACATTTTGTTTGTAATAAATTACTGTTATCTAATATTATCATATAAGACGGAGTAGTATTTGCTTTATAACATGGTATTTCTATAGGTTGAGAACTCAGATCAATAATTAAAAATTTATTCGGATCAGCCATTTATTAATAATTTATATTTTTTATATAAATTATAATTTATCGTTCTTACTGTTATTGTGTAATTTATAAAATTCAATTAATATATACACTAATTTAGAGGGTAAATTATCTATATCAAATTTATATCCTTTCTTGGTTTTCAAATATTTTGATTGATATGGTAAACTTGAAACGTTATTACTATTTTTTATTTGATATATGCGTATAATAACAAATATTAATTCGTGAGTATCAATATTTTCTTCTAGATTCCTAATTAAATCTTTTTTATCATCAATACCAATATCAAATGTTTGATTTGAACTAATTTTATTAACGATATTATCATATACAGGTAAAGAGTTTTGCATTTACAAATTATATACAAATATTTATATTTCAATTTTAAACACCATAATTAACCGTTTCTTTCTCAATATTGCGGTAACTTTCTCTTTGAATACCGGCTACTTTTTTTAAAACGAACCAATTATCGGTTTCTTGTAATAATTTCCAATATTGATCTATACTAAAATTATTGTCATTATCTGTCTTTTCCAACTGTTTATACGCAGTTCTAAAATTATTTAATAATTTTTGATAATAATATTTATTTACTAAAAATCCAGATGTTGTCTGAGAATTTTTTACTTTATCTACTATATCACTATGATTTTGTCTGTTTTCTTTATTACATGAAAGAAGTAAAACATCCCAATCTTTTTCATTATCTATAAAAGTATTTATTTCATTATATACTTCATTTTTATTCCTTATAAATGTAAAATCATCCTCTAATATAAGAATATTATCTAAATTATTTTTTATAGCATATTCTAAACATCTAATATGACTCATAGCACATCCTAAATAACCTTTTTCGTTGTAAGTAGCACTTAATCTATCATAATTACTACTAAATTCTTTTATCTCTTCTAATATTTGCTCATTACGATCTACACGTTTATCTAAATTAATATAAACAACATTTAATCTGTCTTTAGTTTGATTATCACTCTTATCATCACTTTTATCTCTCTTCAATCCTAAACCTAAACCTAAACCTAAACCTAAGCTTAAGACAATTAATAAGATTGAAATAGATATGTAAAATATGGTCATTCCATTCATTTATTTATAAAATTTAAAAATAATTTTTAATGTTAATTTTATTCCTTCTATAATATTCATTATCAATAAAAAAAGTTGTATAATCAGATGTTTTAGATATCATATTATTATTTACGGTAACAAGACTTGGAATACAAGAAAAGCATTTATTATTAGGTTGAATATAATTATAATAAACTCTATCAATTGGTAATTCAAGTTTATTACTAATATTTATAACATTAGAAAATATTCTTTTATTTATGATCATTGCAAATGTACCATCCATCTTATACCCCTTGTAGTAATTATTTTTAATGCTAATGTCTTCCCATTCATGCTTTTGAGAACATCCAAGATATATAATATCAAACTCTTTTTCATTTTTTAATATTATATTAAATATTTTATGCATATTATACTTAAATTTTTTTAAAAATAAAATATCATCTTCAAAAATTAAAATATTTTCATAGTTATTTTTTTCAGCATCTTTTAAAATATTAATATGTGATAATAAACAACCAAGTTGACCAGGAGAAATAGATGTTAAATCTTTATATTCATTATAAATATTTTTCCCATTAACCCCCTCTATTAATTGATAATTTAAATTTAACTTAGAAAATTTTTTATTTATAATATCTAATCTATTCTTATCTTCTTTCATATTTATAAGATAAATTTTATCTATCATATCTAACTTATATTTACTATCACCTTCATCATAATTATCATCACTTTTATCACTCTTCAATCCTAAGCCTAAGCCTAAACCTAAGCTTAAAGCAATTAATAAGATTGAAATAGATATGTAAAATATGGTCATTCCATTCATTTATTTATAAAATTTATAAAATTTTATAAAATTAATATGCTTCTGTAAAATTGAAATAACATATATCTTCAGTTAGTCCTCCTTTTGTAGGTCTTGCAATACAATATTCGGGTATACAATAGTGTTTATTATTATCCTGATTATTATCGTCATCGGTTTCTATTTGTCTTTTAATACTATCGGTAACATTTCTGACAAATGTTTGTATATCACTTATAGTTGAAGGACCATCATATCTCATGTATGGTCTACCATTATAATATAATATAATGTATGGTACATATGTTAGAGGAGTAATTGTATTTTGTGATTTTTTAATGACAAGAGTATTTTTGTTTACATTTATCATACCAAATAGACAACCTGATATACTACCGGGTAATTGTTTTAGAATAGGTATTAATTTATTACAATGAACACAATTTGTAGAATAAAACAAAATAAGTGTAAATCCTATTACATTATGTTCTAAGATTTTATTATTTTTTTTATCTGTTTTTATGTCAAAGTCATCTGCTGTCAAAAATAATAGTCCACTCATTTTATATTATTTATTAGATTTTAAATATTATTTAATGAATATTAATTACTAAAAAATGATATTAGAAATAAATAGCAACGGTGATTGTAAAATAGATAATAAGACTGCTATATTCTTCAATTTTTTAAAAAATAATTATGTTTATCCTTTTAAACACAGCGATAATAAAGAATATAAATCAATAAATTCATTCATTTATATCTACATGATCAATAATATAACCTCTTTATCAAATATAACTCAAAATAATCTAAATATAGAACAACCCTGTAAAAGATATTATGAATTAAAAAAGGAATACTCTTTTTATGTAATAGATATACCTAAATATATTAATGAGTTTATTCAAATTAAAAGAAAAAATAAAAATTTCATAAATAAAATTTCAAAACTAAATAACATTGTCTATAAAACTAATAATAAAAATACCATACTATATATAATGTCTTCAAAAGAGTTTAATATTGGTAATATATATAATGACTATATTAAAAAATTAAATGATGATATGTACAAAATACAACAAAATAAAAGAGAAATAGACACTCACAAAAAGAATAAATATCTTGTATATGATATATTCTATATCCTTGAAGGACTCTATAAAATTATGTTCGATAATAACGGATATTCTAATCTTGAAAAATACGAAAAGAAAACTTTTGATGAAATGCTTTTATATGTAAAAAAAAAGTATGGAGACGTCTATTTAAGTTACAAGGATATAGACTTTATTTACAACTCATATCTAACTAAAAATATTAAATATTACTCAATATATACAGATATACTTAAATACCCTCAATTAAAGGATCATATTGTTATACTATTTATACTTAATAATTTTAATAATTATAACTCCAGATTAATAGACTCTATAAAGAACAAAGAATTTAAAAATTTTATAAACAAATATTTTAATAAATTTCTTGAAGAAGGTGAAGAACAATCAGACGAAGAAGCCGAGAATACACCGTATAATACTACTTTAAGTAATATAAAATCAATAAAATCTATAGCTTCTAATAGGATAAAAAACAGTAATATATCAAAAAAAATTATAGATTTAATAAAAATAGATTATAATATAAATATCATTAATGAGAGTAAATTTGATACATTAACAATCTTTATTCAAAACATCAAAGACAAATTAAATCAGGCAAATAATATAAAAAGAATACAACAAAAGCCTATTACAAAGGTTAAGCAAGATAATAATGAAATATCTTATTCATTATTTAACAATCTATTAAATAAGATAAATTATAAAGAAGAGGAAAACGATAATTATATTATAGACGACAACAGTATATTATCTCCTATTTATAAAGATTCATTTACTGTTAAGATTGATAAGAATGAATTTAAGTTTGATACTATGCTACAGTATATATACTTTAATGAATTTGTATTGCTTTACAAGATGTATACAAATGATATGAATGAAGTGTATTTATTATCATATAATTATTTATTTGAAAATACAACAACTAATATTATCAATATATCATATGAAACATCAGATAAATTTAAAGATATAGACAAACTTGACAGTAGTTTAACTGACTTGTTTAATGATATTAAATTGTATTTATTTAATATAGGTATAATCTATAAAAAAAGCAATAAATATTTTAACTTTATTATTCATCAATTAAAAGATGTTAAGATAAAATACAAGAATGATGACAATTATTTGGGATTAGTTGAAAATAAAGGTGAGAATCTATTGGGAAGTTTTTTTGAAAATGAATACGAAATTATAAAGAAAACACAGGATTGCCCTGATAATTTCTATATTAGTTTAAATATATTGTGTAATTTTAATAAGGATATAATTAAATTTATAGATTATGTCATAATAGAATATTGTAATTACATTAATATTTTTTGTAAATATAATAATACCTACAATATAGAATACGATAATATATCACTCATCTTGAAACTCTTATCTAAACAATTTATCGTAAAAGAAGAGAACATATATATTACTCCTTATTTATCAAGTTTTAAAATATACGTAAACAAAACAATTAATAATTTAAAACATAATTATGGTATAAATCAGCATATTAGTGTAGATAATAAAACAATTTATCAAATATGGGTTCATTTAAATTTAATGTGTAACCACTTTCATGAGAAGAATAAAATAAATAAAAATCTTAATTATTCTTTATTGGATAATGTGGTACAACATATAAATGTATCTAATATAAATATGAATATAAATTTGATAACGTCTGTTATAGATAATGTAGAAAATAGTTTATCACGGAAATTAAATGATGATTATATTATATCTAATAAAGACAAATACAGTTTAATATTATATTTTATACAAGGTTATAAATCAGATGATATATGTTATAAAATTAATGATGTGATTAAATATATATTTAACCATAAATCATATCTTAATATTAATAATAATTCATATAAGCTTATTCATTATAAATTAAGTATTCTACAAAAAAAATGATTTTTATTTTTTTTTTATTGTATAAATAAATGCAAATATTTGTGAAGACTCTTACAGGTAAAACTATAACACTTGAAATTGAACCTAATGATACTATAGAAAATGTTAAATCAAAAATACAGGATAAGGAAGGTATCCCACCTGATCAACAAAGACTTATTTTTGCAGGAAAGCAATTAGAAGATGGAAGAACTCTAAGTGATTATAATATTCAAAAAGAAAGTACATTACACCTTGTTCTTAGGCTGAGAGGAGGATTTAAATAAGTTAAATTAATAAATATAATTTATTAATTCAAATAATTTTAATAAGTGGAAATTTATATATAATTTCTTCAGCAGTAAATATCTCTTTTAATTTATTACATCTTTCTTGTGAATTTTTTAAAGAATCTATTTCTTGTTTTATTTCGGGGTTTTCTTTAACTATCTTGTTAATAAATTCCATTGTTGTTGTTTTGTTACACGCTGTTCCTGTTTTTTTTATATTACCTGCATCCTTATTCTCTTTTAATTTAAACTGATCATCATACATAACACCGTATCCGGCTAATTTAAGTTCGGTTGCTTTCTTACTGATAATTTGTTCTTCGTTCTTAATTTGTTCTTCAAATTTACTCTGTATTCCTTTATTACATTCTACCCATTCCAAATTATCTGACGTAATATCTAAACATTGATACTTGTTTCTTGCTTTTATAATATAAATTGAATTATCAAATAAGTAATAATATTTTTCCCAATATTCATACACAGTCGTATTATGTAAATCTTTTAAATTAGGTGTGTTGTATTCTATAATACTTGTCTTTATTAAATTCAATACTAAATTATTCCATTTTTCTATTTCATCTAAGTATTTTGTTATAGTAAAACGATTAGTAGTTGAAAAAAAATCTTTTAACAAATCTTTCTTTATATTAACATCAATATTTGTATTATCATAAGATATGATATTTTCATTATAAAAATTTAATAATGTATTTGATTTATCATTTATATCATACACCAGATAAAATATATCGTTTTGTTCTTTTACATAACACGGTATTCCATACTTATTTAAAATTGGTTTATTATTAGAAATTATATCATGCATACACGTTAAAATATCAAAATGACTAACATCACTAAAATATTTTCTTAAATCGGAATATGACAAAAAGAAATATTTTTTGTATAAATTCATTATATTAGTTTCTAAATCGCACTGTGTGTAATATACATTATAGGAATCATAATCCATTTTATACGGACCCATATTTTCACAATTATAACTACAAATCTTATATTCACATTCCCTCGTATAATTAAACTCATCATCTAATTCATTTCTGTTTTTAAATAATTCACAATCTACGGCATTTATCTTTATTTGATATTCTACTTCTTTTATGCTTTGATCTTTTATTTCTGCTGCATTGTAAATATAATAATCTATAGATTCAACATCCGTATTTGTTTTATTTGGAAATGTTGTATGCAAATAAATATTAAATTCAGGGTCATCTAATTCATCATGAGAACCAAATCTTAAACCCCTTGATATAACCTGAGATATTTTTGAAAAATTCCAATGAGGAGTTAAAATATGAGTCTGTTGTATAAAATTAAAAGAAAAACTCTCTTTAGTTATACTTGATCCAAATATAACTTTGATGTATTCTCCATGTCTGTTTTCTCTTCTATTATATACATTTATTAATTCCTGTATATCAGATTTTGTATTCATTCCAACTAAATACATATATCTATTTGCTTTACTTAATCCTGAAATTTGAGTTGGAGTTGAATATCTGTTAAATGGTTTTCCTTTCGCAAGTGAGTAATGTTCAAGCAATAAAGTTAATAGTAATAATCCGCTTCCACCTATAAATTCATTATATACAAACACACATTTATTATCAGATTTATTTAAGATAAAATCAATAACAGTGTAATATTTTATTGAAAATTCTTTTAATTTTATTAAATTATCTGATAAAATACGCTTAAAATTTTCTTTTAATCTAAAGTTATTTTTATTTACAATATTACTTTTGCTGCATTCAACCCATTCATTAAAACCTTCTGGTCCAATTTTACCGTCAGGAAATACAAATAAAGAAGATTGTCTTGTGTTGGTTCGTAACGAATATTTATTTTTATTATCACTATCTTCTGATTGAAGTATAATTTTTTCTTCTAAAAAATTTTTACAATATATTCTATTTTGAATAGTATTAGGCATAAATTTATTGAATGTTTTTATATTTTCTAATAAATGACCTTCACCTGTCGTTATATATTTTTTCTTCATGTCTGTTTCCTGTTTTAAGTATGATATTCGTCCTTTTGTTTTATTATTAAAATTTTGAACAGCATCAGAATCTTTAAATTGTTGCTTAGAAATATCAAGATATTCTCTATTAAAATTTTTTTTAGTTTCAAATTGATTATCTAATGGCAATATAAGATTCATAACTTCTGCTATTTCCGATGCCTGATCATACATAGGAGTACCGCTTAATAGTAATATTTTACTATTTTTTATAGTATGTAATACATTATGCAATATCTTATATTTTTTAATAGTGGTATTTGTTTCATCGGTATTTATTACATTTATATTATGAACTTCATCTATAATAAATATACTGTTTGAATATCTCTTTTCTATTTCGGTAGTTGGTATTTTTGATACTTCTAAACAAAAATTATAAGCAGTAAAGAAATTATAATAATTCTTTGATAAAACTGCTTTTGTTCTTCTGATTTTTTTATTTACACTTATTTGTTCATAATTATCAATTTGTTTCAAATATTTATTAGTACATTTTAATATTAATTCATTTTTCAGATTAGTTAACACCTTATCATTATTTGCTATAACAAATACTTTATTTATACCAAATCTTTCGCTTAATATTTTTTCTGTTGTAGCAAATGCTGCGCATGTTTTACCTGTGCCCATTTCATGAAATAAAAGTAATCCGTCGTATAATGTATAACCCGACATAAATCTCGCAATAAATTCCTGATGTTTTAAATTTTGACATGGAACTAATTCTTCCTTATCTGTTAATTTCAAATCATTAAATTCTTTCTTATTAAATATCTTATTATTAAACTTATCATCTTCTAACGTAGGATAATAGGGTATAAATTCAAGTATATCGACCATTTATTATATTTATAATTTTATTAAATTAAATTTATATAATAAATGAATTTTGATTATAAAACATTAAATACTTATTATAAAAAATATTATTATGGTAGAAATATCACCCCTCACTCACTTTTTATTCTTAACGATCAAAATAAAAAAATAATTCAATCAAATCTTACAAAAATTATGAGAGATGTCACCGATTTTTTTAACATGCACAAAATTAGATATTTTATCAGTGATGGCACTCTTCTTGGTGCTTACAGAAATGGACGTATAATTGAATACGATGATGATGTAGATATAAGAGTATACTATAAAGACTGGGAAAAATACAGTGCAAATATAGATAAATCAAAATATCTACGCAGTAACTATGTTATTGTCAAAGGAGGAGAAAATTGGAAATTTGATCAAATACATTGCAAAGTTGAGACCCCCGGAGAATCATTGCATTTAGATATTGTATCATCTGATCAGGAAGTAAAAATGGATAATCCTTTTGCGGCAACAGATTGGCTTTTTAAAAATTGTAATAATATGTTTGTTCTACCAACAGAAGATATAAGTATAAATGGACTAACAGTAAAAGGCCCTAATAAAGAATACATAGAACCATATTTAACCGAAGAATATGGAAAAGATTTTATGATACCTCAATCTCATACATATAGTTATAGACACATAATAAGAAATGTTAATATAGTATTAGGTGTAATTGCATTAGTATTATCGTATATTGTCTATAAATATAATTATTATTTATTTATACCAACAATTATAACTATAATTGTACTAATATCTATTTCAACTAAAAATAATTTTTAAATAATGTTTTATTTAAAAAATGAAATCAAGAGAAATTTTTACTTATATTCAAAAATATTATTATGGTAAAACTATATTTACACATACACATTTAAAATTTAATGAAGAAAATAAAAAATTAGTTAGCAAAATATTATTAGAATTATTAAAAGATATTACAGATTTTTTACAAATGCATGATATACGATATTTCATATCAAATGGTACACTCTTAGGTGCATTCAGACAAAACAAACTAATCGATACAGATGATGACATTGATATCAGAATACATAAAGACGATTGGGAATTATACAAAGATAAGATTTCAAAATCAAAATTTCTTCAAAAAAAATATATAAATCATACACACAAAACAGATCAAATACATCATAGATTTAAAACATCTCATCAAGCATTTCACATAGATATTGTACCTTCTGACTACGAAGCAATAAATGAATATGATGGAAAATATGTTTTTAAAAAATGCAATGAAATGTTTGATTTACCCACAGAACCTATACAAATAAATAATTTAATAGTACAGGCTCCAAATAAAAAATTAATTAAATCTTACTTAGAAGATACATTCGGTAAAGATTATATGACACCAAAACACAATAGCTATAAAAGTAAAAATCTTATTATAGGTATAACTGTATTATTGTATACTACAATATCAATTACAACTTTTATATCAATCAAATATAATTTATATCTACTATATCCCATTATATTTATAATTTCTTACATAACATTTATGGCTACTATTAATAACTTTTTGATTTAATACATTAATAAAACTGATTTAAAAAAATATATATAAAAATATATAAAATGTCTTTTGCCTTATTTGATACTCTAAATACTGATAATAAAAAGGTTAATAATGGAAAGTGTATGCATCTTAATATTTCTCATAATAATTGTTGTGAAGATTGTGGTGTAGAGATTGATAATTCTATTATGTTTAATAAAGAATGGAAGAATAATCAAAATCGTAATTCAAGTGATCCTTCACGTTGTTTAATGAGAAAAAATAATGAAAAAAATATAGATAAAGATGTAGAATTACTGTGTTTGCCTGATAAAGTTGTACAAGAAGCAAATAAAATCTATCAACACGTTGTAAAAAATAGTATTTACAGAGGCAACACACGTAAATCTATCATTTTTGCGTGTATCTTTTATGCATACAAACAACTTAATCAACCACATAGTTGCGATAATCTTATAAAACTATTTAATCTTGAAAAGAAGAGTGGATTAAGAGGATTAAAAATAGTATCTCTAAATTCGAATAATAATTTTGTAAATAAATCTAATTATATTACTCCAGAGGATATAATTAAAGAAATTATGAATGAATTTAGTGCTAATCAAAATGATATTAATCAGGTTATATATCTATATAATTCACTCAAAAACAAGAAATCTGAAATATTATCCAGATCACGACCACAATCTATTGCAAGTGGTATTATAAGATATTATATTATAAAGAATAACAAAGAAATATCTATGGATGATTTTAGAGAAAAAGTAAATTTAAGCGAACTAACTATAAACAAAATAGTAAAAGAAATTACAAGAATATTGGAAAATTAACATTTTATACATCTTATTATGTATACAATGAGTAATGATAATGATAATAACAAACACGTTATAAACATTACATTATAATAATTTACCACCGTAGGTTGTAAATGATTTCGAACTCTCACTATCTGCCCCTCCTCATTCAATGGAACAATTTTACCCATCTGTTTCTTCAAAAACTTTTCAACAGCCTCTTTGCTCTTTTTACTTGATATAGGTTTACTAATCCATGTATTTAATCTCTCAAAATCTAAACCTGTAACTCTTATTTCCCATCCCAACTCTTTTGCTAACCAATAATATCCACTTTTCCATTCCTTTGCACGAAGACTACCTTCAGGAGCAATTATAATCCAATCATATTTATCGGCATTATCTTTCATAAATTTAGCAGTATTTTTTACAAATCCTAATCCTGTATCTTCTAAACGTGTTGATGGTATACAATCTATATAATGTGCAAATTTCCCTAATAATTTATGATATTGCGGAGCCATAACTAACACACCTCTTTTAAATTTATAATGAAATTTATATAAAGAAAATATAAATAACTCCCATTTACTCGTATGTGATAAACAAGCAACACATGGTTTTATTTTCTTTATATCCTTATCCGACATACACATTTCGGTATCCCAACCTAATAATTCTAATATATTTTTTCTCCACATTTTATAATACTATTATAAAATTTAAACCGTTTTATAAATTATTTCAACATCATATACGGATTTCTTCTCCTACCCATATTAAATCCAAATCCAAAATTCTCTTCTCCTCCTCCTCCTCCTCCTGGATCACCCGGACCCTCTTTTGCTGAAGCAATACCTTTCTTTATTTGCGGCACAGCATATTTTACAAATGCCCAAATAATTATTGAACCACCTATAATACATGCTACTATAATTATAATTAATTTTATTATACTACCCAGTGTACCAAATAATGATGCAATTTGATTAAATATATCACTTAATAAATCTCCAACAGTATATTGTTTATATTTATAATAACCACCTGAAATAGACTCTCCAACATTTATATCAAAACAAGCAAACGCTGGTCTTGGAGCACCACCAGGTGCATTTAGAATATCCTTATACCGATTAATTTGTTTCCAATTATCTCCGGGACCGAGTGGTTTATCTTTTGCATAATTTAAACATGCAGGTATAACTCTGTTTGTTTTGGCATTATTACTCCCCGCCGGGCTGCCAGATCCATTATCCCAATCTCCGGATGCACTCGGATACCCCTCCCTGCAAATTGCATATTGCCAATTATTTATTATTTCACCCCCGGTGTCACCATCAAGTTTCCATGCATTTGGTTGGGTTCCTTTAGCACCAGGTATTACTATATTGTTACCATCTTTTATTAAAGTAGCCATATATTCTGTAATTACAGCTGCTATTGCTCCACGCTGGTTTGGATTATCATTAATATATTTAATAGTATCACCATATTGACTTCTGTATTTAGGTTGAGAAAATATTTTTCCATTTTGAATAGCTGAACCAATCTGAGTTATCGTATCTTTCATACTAGCAGAATCACCCGAACCAAAACTAACACCGTTATTCTTATCAACTATATCTACTGTTGCATTAAACCATGCTTTAAAAGCATTACTCCAGTCATCTTGAGTAGCGGTACCATTGGGGAAGATGTTTTTGTCATTTTTAATATCATCCACACCAAACCACCATGCATATGCTCTTGATATATTATTAGTAACATTGTTGCCTCCACAAGTACAATAAGAGACAGTTTCATTTGCTCCGCCACCAGAGAGTGTAGTAGCAGATACAATATCTAAAGGATTATAATAGTTATCTTGAGCATGATTAATATCTTCTGTTCCGTACTGATCATTAACAAGGTAGTTTATAAAAGGAATCTTGCTTGATATATTATTTAAATTTAATCCGGTCCATTGACATTGTATATTATGATGAGCTAATAAATTCATACCTATAAATATACCCATTCCTATCGCAGCAAGCAAAAATAATAAACTAAGTATATTCCCATAGTTATCCCAAAATTCTTTTAGTCCTGATTTTTTCGCTTTATCAGCTACCTCATCAATTTTATCATTTGCAGTTTTTACTTCCTCCTGTAAATCTGACGGACCTGCTGTTTCTCCTCCGGTTTCATCTCTAAATTTCAATTTACCTTCACCTTCGCTTGAATCAAACTCAATAGTATAAGTAGCTCCACCCTTTTCTAATTTTATTCTTACTGAAGGCGAACCGGGATCACCAGCTGCCACTTCCTCAGCGGAGTTTCCCGCTTCAACATTATAAGTTATATCATAACCGCCTTTTGCAGCCTTATTTAATAAATCTTCAAAAGGTCCTTTTAAACCAAGTTCCTTACTTGCATTTTCTATAAATGTTCTATTTTGTATTTTTCTTGCATTTAATCTATTTTTTATAACTTCTTGGTCTGCATCTGTTATTGGATTCTCTGGATTTTTTTCATTCCACTCATCAACAACATCTTTATATGTACTATTTATATCATCAGCAGCAGCATCCATCGTACCTTTTAGATCTTGGAATACACGTGCAGAGCCCTTTGCCAATCTTCTTCCAAAAAATCCTCGTCTGTTTCCATTAACGTTATCAAATGCTTTATCAAATGTTATACCAATCTTAGCTTCTACACCTTTAAAAAGAGCAAGTTTATTTGCACATTGTTTTACTTTTAGTTGATACTCTTTTAGTAAATCATTTCCTCTTGGTGCGAACAATTCGTCTATAGGAACTTCTTTAAGTTGTTCAGTATAATCAAAATAATCTTGGGCTAATCCTTTGAAATAAGAATCTAATGATGTGCCTTCAATTAGACCCGAAGATGCATCTAAACCTGCTGCTTTTATAAATGCATTTTTTATATTTTCTTTATATACATCGTCGGTCATATCTGGTCCTCTTTCAACTTCTACTTTTTCAAATGCATCACTGAAAGTCTTTGAATCTTCATTCATTTTGTCAGTTGCTTCATTAACTTCGGGTGTTGGTTCTGGTTCTGGATCTCCAAATTCTGCCATTTATTATAATAAATAATAAATAATAAAAAAAATTATGTATAAATTCTGATGAGGGATAAAAATATTAATATAATTAGTACTATTATGAATGTAGCTGTTGTAACAAGAATAGGTTGTTCTAATTTTTCTTTTAATAATTTTTCCTTTTCTACTATTAGTGTTTTATACGCAACATCCTGTGTTGCAAAATTTTCTAAAATTTTACATTGAAATGCACTTATTTGAGTACCCATACATAAGTAAGTTAAACTTTCAAACTCTGGTAATATTCTATTTATATCATCAATCCAATCAGCTAATCCTTCATAATTATAGTTTTCATTACATACACCAACATTACTTAATCCAATTAATCCACCTATACCACATCCCCATGCTGCGGCACGTCTATTTGCTGTTAATGAAAATGGTTCTGTTCTACAATATTCTCCTTTAGGATTTAACCATCTACACGCATAACCATAATCATCATGTCCTTCTTTTGTAACAGCATTTACAACGTTAAACGCACATTCATACGGATTTTTTTCGCATTTTATGTTTTCATTACCGGTACCCCCTGGTGTTGCATTCCAAAATTTTTCAGGAGTAACAGAATTTTTTGTATCTTTAAAGGCATTTAAAAAAGTTTCTTTTGTTGGATTATCAAAATAAGTTTGAAGATAACCATTTTCACTATCCAAACAATCTGATCTCCATAAATTAAATAAATTATCGGGATACGGACATAAAATCGATGCACTATACATAATAGACTGTTCAGTCCAACCCGGAGGATATTTTTGATTACAATCTTTACCGGTACAACATGTTTGTCCTGCAATTAAATCAGGATTATCCTTACAGTTTGGCATCGGTTTCCAATTCTCAGGATATTCTATATTATCGTAATATTTTCCCAGTGCCAGTCCACCTGCTATTAATGTACCTAATTCAGCTCCGGCTGAAAGTACATCAAGTCCAGGTATACCATCGATAGCATCTTCCGCTGCTTGAGTTTCTAATATTTTTTTTCCTTTTTCAAAATCTTTTAAATCTGGTCCCGGTGGTAATGTATTTCTCATAATAAATCTATACGTATTTAACCAATTTTCACATACAGTATTTTTTTGTATTAAACCCGGATTATTTTTACTTATATCACATCGATTTCCTTGACCTCCATCATATGATGTACTTCCACTATTACCCATTTTTAATAAATTATTTTAATTTATTAAATTAATTATCTAAATGTTTTAATTATTAATAAAAATAATAATATTAAAAACAATATTCCTAAATTAAGCATAGAAACAACTTCTAATATTTTTATTTCGTTTTCTACCTCACTTTTTGCCATCTCTAATTCTGTTGCAAAAATTTCACCCTGATCTTTTAAAATTACAAACAGATCATTATTACCTTCTACTAATGTATTAATCATACTTTGGGTTGTGTGTTGATATAATTTAGATTGACAATCCATTATCTGTTGAACTTTATCTTTCAAATTTTTTGATGTTGTATTACAACCGGGAGTCTGACTTGCTCCGACACTAGATAAAGCACCGCAACCTGCACCTGATGTTGAAGCACCTGAACAACCATTATTACTATTTGTATCTGCTGATAATAAATCTTTGCATTGTGAATTTTCAGGATCATTTAAAAAACTATTAACATCTGTCATTTATTATACAAAAATTTTTGAAAACAATAAATAAGATACAATGACTAATGCCAAAATAAATATGGATCCACTTACTAAATTTTCTATATTAATATCCGATTGCACTTGTGCTTCCATTAATCTTAATGAATTATCAAAATAATTTTGTTGTACAGATAATGCCGATTGAAGTTGTGTTTCTCCACTGCTTAATTCTGACATTGTTTGTGATACAAAACTTGCATATAATTGAGCCTGACATGATTTTATACCTAATTTATTATCATCACCATTAATTACCTTTTGTATTTGATTTGTAACACTATCTAAACAATTTTTACTTGAGTTTGCTCCACCAAAATTAGTCGCTAATGAACAAACAGCACCATTATTAAAATCTTTACCACAACTACCATCATAATTTCCAACATAGTTACTTTCATCATCAGGATTACATTCTGGATGTGATGAGAAAAATTTTTGTAATATCGTAGGAGTTGCCATTTTAATATATATATTTTTTTTTATTATTATAAATGGCAGAAGTGGGATTCTTACAAGCATATGGAGGCCCTATAATGTTGGGATTCGGTCTAACAACTATGTTTGGTGTAAATACTATAACAGGTGGTGTTGCACAACAACAAAAATGCGAAGACGCAAAAAAGAATTTAGATGAATTAAATGGATATTATAAATCGTTTATAGAAAGTTTAAAAAAAAATCAGGTACCTCAATCAAGTGAACTAATACAATATTCAACAGATTTAATAAATAAAACAAATAATACCATGAATGCTTTTAATAATATCAATAATGATAAATCTAAAACAAATCAAACAATACAAATTATTGCATTATCAATAATTTCCGCATTTATTGTCATATTATTTTTTAAATATTATATTTTTAGTATAATTGTAAAAAATTAATCACTTAATATAAATGGGTATATATTTAGCCGTTGGATTATTTGTTACTTCTATTGTAGGAACTATTAGTGTTGCCGCAGGAGAAGAAGAAGCCGAATGTCAAAGAGTAAGTCAACAAATGAATGAAGCGACCGCACATTATCAAGGTGTAGTTCAATCTTTACAAAAATTTGATCAAAATATAGAACAAAATTATGATCAGGTTGTGAACTACTTAAAAACTGTAACAGATGAATTAAAAAAATTAAAAAATGAATATGTAGCATCACAACAATCAATGAGAAAAAAGTATGGTAATATACAATTTATGGTAATAATATTTTTAGCATTTTTTATTGGATTTTTAGCATTAAGATATATAAATGGGACTAAATTAAAATAATAATTTAAAATTTTTTATAATTAATAAAATGGGAGCACCAAAATTATTTCCTCAATACAATATTTATGACAAATGTCCTGTATATCTTATATTTTGGATAATTAATCTAATTACAAGTAGTTTTGAAATAGAACTTAGATATATGTATTGTAAATTAATAGCTAATATAGCACACTCTAGTATGCACTCTTATATAAAAAGCGGTGCACACGCAACTGAAAAAGCTAAAGTTTATAAAGGTGGTAACAATTGGGGGTACACAGGATCTCTCCAAACTTATTGGGAAGGCATATTTGGAAAAGATAAATTTTCGGAACTAGGAAATGGTTTAAGACCGATTAGAATGTGTGGGGGTGATACTATAGATACAGTATTCAAAGAAAGATCTAAGGAGTTATCTTTTAAACAAACAAAAGAATTTTGGGATGATATAATGCAAAAATGCTTACCAAATATTATAGCAGGTGATTTACATGGATTTAGTATTGGTACATATGCACAATTTGACGTGCATATTAGAATGAATTGTTTACCTGTCGCATGGCACATGTTTGGTAATGCTTTAAAGAAAGTTAAAAATTTTTCTTATTTTAGTGATTGGGTTGATGCTCTTGTATTTGTTAATTCTGAATATACTAAACCATTACGTTTTGCAACTGCTACTATGATACAAAAAACAAGAACAAGAGGAGTTGGTTTAAATACGCTTGGACAAGTATACTCTAATTTTGAAATGGTTACATTTTGGCTTAATTTATCAGCTGTAAATTGGGATCAACTTAATAAAAATAGTGTAAAAGCCCAAGAATTAAATGAAAAAGGAAGTAAATATACAAACGCAGATGGAACTTCAAACTCCGTCAAAAATCAAACTGTATTTTTACAAGCAACCAATGCAAAATCAGGGATTCCATCTGAATTATCTAATATAATAACTAATTTTTCAAAAAATATATCTGATTCTGATTTTGTTGATAAATATGTTAATGAAAATAGTCCGTTTGGATTTTTTTATAAAAATATAGGTAAAAATATAGAACAATTAAGTACAAATTTAAAAAAGATTGGTGCAAGGGATAAGGATAATCAAAATAAATATAAATTTGAATGTATGTTTCAATTTAACTTATTTAGTTACCCTCCTCAATTAATTTCAAATTTGATAAATCAGGATGCAGTATTCCCAACAGGTTCAACCGGGAGTTTATATAAATCTATGAACTGTATAACAAATATGAATTATTTAAAAGATTTTGAACCTAAA
>Ga0209348_1000428_pt1 | contig 22549 bp, 20 predicted proteins | sample ETNvirenome_2_30_FD_184065 | JGI IMG/M metagenome (GOLD analysis project Ga0209348, IMG submission 184065) | Marine viral communities from the Pacific Ocean - ETNP_2_30 (SPAdes) (version 2) | ecosystem: Environmental > Aquatic > Marine > Oceanic | place: Pacific Ocean | collected 2013-06-22
AGGCAGATACACAAAGCCTCAAGCAGAGCGAGCAGTTAAGAAGTACCTAGATGCAGACCCAGAATTAGATAGAGTAGACCACGGAGATCTAACTAGAATATTCTTTGATTTAGGTCCAAATGCAGCTAAAGATATCGCTGCCGCTGAAGATGCAGAAGATGCTAAGGGTGATCCTCCCGCATCTGCAAGTGACGCACCGGCTCCTGAAGAAGCCAAGCCAGAATCACCAGGAAAAACAGTTAAAGATATTACAAAACTAGTTGTAAGTGCTCCGGAGCGGAAAATGCTTTTAAGAGGTCTCCTACAACTCTTAACAAACGATTCAGTCGAGAGAGTTTTGACAGTTATGAAGCCACAGCGTGCAAGACAAGCTGTTTTATCTTTCCTAAAACAAATTGTAGATATGGAACCAAAAGCGTATAAAAAATTCAGAGCAGGTATGCAATCTAAAATCTATAACGATATGATAGCATCAGATTCTTATACCGCCGGAAGGACATCGAAAAGAGACTATAATCTTCGTCGTGCCCGTACAGAAAAAGGTATGGCTGCTGGCAAGGCGGCTTCAGCCGAACTTGGCAAGTTAGGTCTGTCTGAGGGCGTAGATAAAGAGCTAGCAGAAAAGATCGCGATCCTAGAAGCACTTGATCTTTACTTTGAAAGAAAGTCATCCAAATAAGAGGCAAAATGAAAAAATCACAATTAAAAAGAGTTATTAAGCCTATCGTAGAAGAGTGCATTAATGAAGTGCTCTTAGAGAAGGGCTTATTATCCAGTATCATTTCGGAGGTTGTCAAAGGCATTCAACCCTTACGGCAGTCTCCTATGCAACAAAGACCTGTAATGCAAGAAAATAAACTTGTGCAACAACAGCGTCAAGAGTTGCAAGAGCAAAAGTATGAAATGATGAAAGAGCAAAAAAGAAAATTATTAGATGCTGCTGGTTTTGGTGTGGATGTTTTTAACGGGACAGAACCAATAGAGGAAGCAGCAGATCCTTCCAACGGTCAAGCAGGGGCTCTGAGTGGTGTTTCACCAAATGATCCTGGTATAGATATCGCTGGCATAATGGCAGTTGCTAATCGCGACTGGAGTAAAATGATTTAGAGGTTATCATGGGAAACAAAAGACCAATCAACGTAGAAGTAAAACCAAGACACAGAGACGAACCGGTAGAAAAATTAATTAGACGATTTATTAAAAAAGTAAAAAATGAACGAGTCATCGAAAAAGTTTTATCTAAAAAACGCTATGAAAAACCCTCGGTTAAAAGACGTAGAGAAAAATCTAGAAAAAAAAGACTTATTCAAAAACTTAACCGAGAGAGGCAACTACGCGAAGAACAAAGACAAAAATAGTATTTTAGTATTTTAATAACTAATTAATGATAGTTACAAAAGGAGATTTGTATGTCCTCAATGTTAGAACAAGCCATTATTGATGCCGAACAACTAAAAGAAACGGCTCAAAGAACAGCTGAAGAGGCTGTTATCGAAAAATACCAGTCGGAGATCAAAGAGGCTGTTAATACCATTTTGGAGCAAGAAGATCCAATGGAAGAAGAGACTGAAGCAGCCGCGGTCATCGATGAGGATGGCACAAAAATTGTAGAGGATTTACCTTCAGCACAATTAGCAGAGGACGACGACATTGTAGAAATCAACCTTGACAAACTAGAAGAGCTAATGGCACAAGAGATCGAAGAAGGCGAACTAGACGAAGAAGAAATGCTAGATCGTGCAGAAGTTCTTGAAGATTTAGCAGAAGATCTTGATGAAGAAGTAGAACTTGATGAGGACATCGACGACCTTTTAGAAGAGGAAGACCTTGATGAAGAAATCGAACTTGACGAAGCTGACTTAGCTGATGTTATCGCTGAACTTCTCGCAGAAGAAGAGCCCGATAAAAAGAGTGAAAAAGGCAAGTTGGGACCTGACTTACAAAAAGAGGAAACTCTAGAAGAGGTTGAGGACCTTGAGGAAGCAGAAGAGATCGAAGAGAAGAAGAAAAAGAAGAAAAAGAAAAAACCATTTCCCGATCTTACAGGCGACGGCAAAGTCACTCAAGCTGACATTCTCACAGCTAGAGGCGTTGATCTAAAAGAATCCAGACTCCTCCAAAAAGAAAACAAGACTCTCTTGAGAGAGCAAAAGAAAATGAACAACAAAGTCCAGTTGTTAGAAAACAAAGTACAAAAGTTTGGCACAGTCATTGAACAGCTTAAACAAAAGCTGAATGAGAGCAACTTAACTAATGCTAAGTTGTTATATCAAAATCGCATTTTAAATAGCATCTCCTTGAATGAGCGACAAAAAGATAAAATTGTCGAAGCTATCTCAAATGCAACTACAGTTGAAGAAGCAAAAATAATTTTTGAAACTCTTCAAAGTGCAGTGGGCTTAAAGTCTAAAAAGACTAGAAGACAAGAATCACTGAACGAAGTTGTAACACGTAGCTCTTCAGCGTTTATTCCTCGAAAAGAGGTAAAACCCAAAACAGACGCATTTTCCGATAGGATGAAGCGTTTGGCAGGATTAAAATAGAATAAACAAAGGAGATTAAAAAAAATGTCTATTTTACAAAAACTTACAGAAGGTGTCGTTAATCGCGACATGCGTAAGGAAGGTGCGGCACTCCTCAATAAGTGGGAGCAGACCGGTCTTCTAGAGGGTCTTAAAGGCGACGTTGACAAGAACAACATGGCTCGTCTTCTTGAGAACCAAGCAAAGCAGCTTCTAAAAGAGGCAGCTTCAACCATGAGCGGTGGCGATGTAGAAGGTTTCGCTGCTGTTGCATTCCCAATTGTCCGTCGTGTATTCGGTGGTCTTATTGCAAATGACCTTGTTAGCGTTCAGCCAATGTCGCTTCCATCTGGTCTTATTTTCTTCCTAGACTTCACTTTCGGTGGCATTACTAGTGCGGAAGCCGATGACGATGCAAGATTAGATTTTGCTGTTGGTGAATCAGTCTATGGAGGTGGAAAAGTCGGTGCACAGCTTACAGGCGGTGTTGATTTGGAAGGTGAATTTGGCACGTCAGCTGGTCAGTTTTACAACTTGACTAATGGTTATTCTTCCGCAACCGGTTCCAACACGGATGTTGATGCAACAATTGTTGCTTCCGGTACGTATCCAGGATACGATGGTGGATCAATGACTGAAGCACATGCTCTTTCTGTTCTTCGTTATGACCCAGCACTTGTTTCTGGCTCGACAAGTTACGTTATCGCTGAAGTGCTAATTGATACGGACTTAGTAGGGTTAAATAGAGATGACTTAGTATCTTTTACCATTGAAAATATTGGTGGTGCCGTTGCTGCTACTGAGGTTAGTGGTACCCAACTACGTCGTCTAACTCAGTTTTCTAGTTCAGAAGGTGACGCACCAGATCGAACGTCAAGTAAATTGTTATTCGTTCTCGCAACTGACACGGATACTCCTACTATACTTTCAGAATCTTTGGAAACTCCGGTTGTTGCCAATAAGCTAACAGCATCATTTGCAACAGTTGATAACTTTACCGGTAGTGCTGCTTTAGGTTCTGTTGTTGGTTCAACGTCTGATCCAAGCTGGGGTCTAGAAAATAATGTCGACATTCCAGAGATCAACCTCAAAGTTGATTCCTTGTCGGTAACTGCAGTCACCAAAAAGCTCAAGGCAAAGTGGACACCAGAATTAGGTCAAGACCTAAACGCATACCACAACCTTGACGCAGAGGTCGAGCTTACTTCAATTCTCTCTGAGCAGATTGCTCTTGAGATTGATCGAGAGATCGTTGAGGATCTTGTAAAAGGTGCCCAAGCTGCTGTATACTACTGGTCACGTAGCCCAGGTCTTTTTGTTGAAAGAAAAACTGGTAAAGAGATTGGTGCTAGCTCTGCTGCTCCAGATTTCACTGGTACTGTTTCTGAGTGGTACGAGACTCTTGGCGAGACCATCAATGATGTGTCTGCTAATATTCATCGTAAGACTCTACGAGGCGGTGCGAACTTCCTTGTTACTTCCCCAGAGGTTGCTAACATTCTTGAGTTCACAGCCGGTTTCCGTGCTAATGTAACCCATGATGATGCTACTGGCACTGCTGGTACTCACCAGGTTGGTACATTGAGCAAGCGTTATGATGTATACGTTGATCCTTACTTCCCACGTAACCTTATCCTCGTTGGACGTAAGGGTGGTTCTTTCCTAGAGAGCGGTTATGTATACGCTCCATACGTGCCACTACAGGTCACTCCTACCATTTTCGGTGTGGAAGACTTCGTACCACGTAAGGGTGTTATGACTCGCTACGCGAAGAAAATGGTTCGACCAGATATGTACGGTCTAGTCATTTGTCGCGGACTCACTGGTGAGGCAGGTGCAACATCGTAAGCTTAATTTAAACTAAAATAGTTTAAAACAAACCTGACCCCGTGTTTCTTTTGAGACATGGGGTTTTTTGTTTGTTAAGCAGACTATTTATTATTGAACCAATAAGGGTTCATCCTAAGTTATTGCGTGCAAATAAAAGCACGGCTGCAGCGATGCGGTGACACGATTATAAATGGAGGGTTTTTAACATGGGAACAAAAAGAGTAGGAATGGCTCGCGTAAAGAGTCTAATCAACGAGAACGTTAATCAATTGAAGTTTAAGCTTCCACAGGTTATTCGCGTAAGTGGAACTAGAACATTGACGGAAGGAGAATCCGGAGCGAAGGTTTATTGGACACTAGGGTCGACACACCACATCACACTTCCAGATGCTACTGTTGGAATGCATTTTGATTTTGTAATTGAGAAAGGCGCCGATGCCGCCCATACTATTATTAGCCAAAGTAGTGATAAAATTCATGGCTCTTATTTTCTGGTCAAAACTGGAGATAAAGACAAAGTTAGCGCACAAAGTGTTAATCACGGATCAGGCGTAGACAAGGTACATTTTCAAGCTAATGGTACTGCAACCGGAGGCGGTGCAGGCAGCACTTGTACTCTTACTTGTGTTGAAGATGGTAAGTGGGTCGCCACTGTTCACGCAACAACTTCGGGAACACCGGCTTCTTCGGTTACTGGCTTAGCCAATTAATAAGGTTTAAATATTTATCATAAACTCCCTTCCTTTATTGGTTGGGAGTTTTTTTATATAAAAACAACTATTTATACAAAATAGGAGTTTTATTGTGGGCAAGAAAAGAAGATTAATTAAGAAAACCGGTAAATTTATACATAAACACTCTAACCACCCAGTATTAAAATATATTAACAATCAAAAACAGCCCAATGAAAGTGAAGCTATAACAGTGCTCAATGAACCAATTGAAGAGACAAAAGTTCAAGTTAAACCAGAGCCCGTTGTTGAAACGCAAAATAAAATTGTAACAAAGGTTAAAAAAACGGCTACTAAAAAAGTGACACCCAAGATTAAATCCAAAAACAAAACAAAGAAGAAAGTCAAAAAAACTAAACCAACAACAGACAAAGCTATTTAGACCTTCTCCTACTATTTATAAAGAGGAGATCCATAAATGTCTGAACCCACACTAACGCCAACTTCACAAATAAGTAAGGTTATATTGCCTACTGGCAGTTCACCAGTAGATGCAGAAAATTTTGTTTTCCCATTTAGTGTCTATACAGATCCCGTTGATAGATTCTTTATGTCCGGTGCAGCTGATCAAGTAGCGTATACTTTTCATAAACTAGGTGGTGACGTCTTAGATGTTGAATTAACAAAAGAACAAGTTTTTTCTGCATATCAAGAATCAGTTTTAGAGTATTCTTATCTTCTCAATATACACCAAGCAAAGAACTCTATTGGTGATCTTTTAGGTGCCAAAACTGGATCTTTCGATGAAGAGGGTCAATTACAGCCAGGGCAGACGGATCTAGATGATGTTGCGTTAAAATTTCCAAAGTTTAAGTTTGAGTATGCCCGACGCGTAGGTCACGGATACTCCACAGAAGCTGGTATTGGAGGTATAACACCAATTTATTCTGCATCTTTTGACACCGTGGTTAACCAACAAGACTATGATTTGCAGCAAATTGTTTCTTCTTCTGCAGCCACAGACACAGCTGTACCATATTATAACATTGTTGGTGACAGCAGAATTAACGTAACAAAAGTTTATTACAAGACACCACAAGCGATGTGGAGATTTTTTGGTTACTATGGAGGGTTAAATACCGTGGGTGACTTAGCTAGTTATGGTCAATATGCTGACGATAGCACCTTTCAGCTTGTCCCTACGTGGCAAAATAAATCACAAGCTATGGCATTTGAAGACGCAATATACACAAGAAACAGCCACTACAGCTTTGAAATAAAAGATAATAAGTTGAGAATCTTTCCAGAAACTGTTACAGTTAGCCCAAAGACGATGTACGTTGAATTTTTTATTGATAGCGATACTCCATGGAAAGAGCAGGGGTCAGCAGAGAATGGTGTTGATGGTATAAACAACGTTAACACATTACCATTTGAAAACACACCATATCAGTCTATTAACTCTATAGGTAAGCAATGGATTAGGCGTTTTGCTCTTGCTTTATCAAAAGAAACTTTAGGCAATATTCGATCTAAAATAAATACGATCCCAATACCAGGGGATAGCGTGACTCTCGATGGTCCTGCATTAATCTCTCAGGGTCAAGCAGAGCAGGAAAAACTACGCGAGGAGTTGAAAACAATTCTGGATGAATTAACTTATGCAAAGATAGCTCAAACAGATGTAGAACTCACGGATGCAGTGAACAAAGTTCAAGAAAGAATTCCGATGCGGATTTTTGTGGGGTAGATGAATGTCTGATAAAGAAAATGAATGGACACAGCCAGATGCTCCACCTCCTCCTTTATTTTTAGGAGAGAAAGAAAGGGACTTTGTAAAACAAGTTAATGATGAACTTATTGAACGTGTAATTGGTCAAGGAATATTTTATTATCCAATTAGCATGGAGTATACAAATTTTCATCCTCTTTACGGAGAAGCGATAGAAAAAACATTTCTACCACCAGTTAGGGTGTATGCTCTTATAATGTGGGAGGGTTTTGAGACACAAACAACCAATCTAGGTATAGACCGTAGACCATCTATCGTGATTCACTTTCACAAGAGAAGATTAACAGAAGATCAAGATTTGTTTGTAAGAGAAGGTGATTTTGTAAAATATGGTGAGACTTTTTACGAAATAGTTCAATTAAATGAACCAAAACAAATGTTTGGTCAAATAGAACACAGAATGACGATAGAGGCAAAGTGCATAAAAGCACGACAGGGGACTTTTAATGCCAAGTGAAGTTTATGAAATACAACCATCAACGTTAGAAACAATTGATTTTGCTCTTTTTGACTTTATTAATGATAAGATGAACAATCGTTCTACAACGAATGAAGGGTGGAAAAAAGTGCCGGTAATCTGGGTTAGTTCCGAAAGATCATTTTTATCTAAAAATAACAAGGACTTAAGAGATGATGACGGCACACTTAAACTTCCATTAATCACAATCGAAAGAACATCAGTGGTAAAAGATTTAAATTTTAAAGGTGCCTATTACAGTAACCCAGTTAACTTTACAGATCCAACAAGAGGTGGAAGAATATCTATTTCCAAAAGAATTGTTAAAGATAAAACAAATAATTTTGCTGTTGCTGATAATATCAAAGATTTAGATGGAGTCAAGAAAATAACTAGCGGTCAAGCTCACTTTCCTACAAAACAAAATAAGAAAATAGTTTATGAAACTTTAAATATGCCCATGCCTGTATATCTAACCATAAATTATACGATAACTGTTAGAAGTCAATATATTCAACAAATGAACCAGCTAACGACTCCTTTTGCCACTTTGGGAGGTCATATAAATTCGTTTATAATTAAAAAAGATGGACATCGATATGAAACGTTTGTGCAATCTGATTTTGCTCTGGGAAATAACATATCTAATTTAGGCACAGATGAAAGAATATACGATACAAAATTTAATTTTAAAGTTTTAGGTTATATTATTGGTGAAGGTCCAAACGGAGATAGACCAAAAATTATTAAAAGAGAAAACGCGGTGGAAGTAAAGATTGCTCGTGAAAGAGTTATTTTAGCTGAATTCCCCGAGCGTAACGATAATAAAGGTTTTTACAAAGACTAGCAACTAATTAATAAAGAACTTTAAACGTTTAAAGGGAGAACAAATAATGTCCGTAGAAAAATATAAGTTTATTTCACCTGGAATTTTTGTTAGTGAAATTGACAACACAGCAAGAAACGAAGCCCCTGAAGATGTAGGACCCGCGATTATCGGTCGTGCAGAGAAAGGTCCAATCCTTCAGCCAACCAAAGTCGACTCATTTTTTAAATTTGTTGAAACCTTTGGTGAGCCGATACCCGGTGGCAAAGGGGGTGACATTGTTAGAAACGGAAATTATACTTCTCCTACTTATGGCGTATACGCTGCTCAAGCGTGGTTTCGCAACAACTCGCCAATAACTTTTGTTCGTTTAGGGGGTCAAGCCTCAGAAGAAGCGACCACCGGTGGCGAAGCAGGCTGGAACACAACCGATCTGACACCCACCTCGGGAAGTGATAACGGTGGTGCTTTTGGTCTTTTTATTGCTAATGCTCCAACTCAAACCCTTGACACAGGTAGTATTACTGTTGGAGATGATGAGATTGTCGCAGGTAATTTTATTAGCTTTTTTGATAAAAGCACTGACACTTTGGTTACATTTACTTCCGGAACCGCTGTCGACAGCAATTCAACAGAGGCAAGTAACGCCATGACGTTTGCTGCTACTGGGTCAGAAGATCCTGTAGCAAATAAGGTAATTGTTGCTCGTAATCTGCAAGCAATGATTAATTTATCTAATTTACCAATAACGGCAAGTCGAGCGACTGGATCTGCTGTTATTGGATTGACACAATCATTAGCTGACGGAATACCAACTTTATTTCCCGGAGTTGATGTCGCCATTGACGCGGCAGGCGGTTCTGACTTTAGCTTAGAAATTGAAAGTGTATCGGTCGGTATAGGACTTAGCGGTACCCTCTCCGCTAGTTACGGAGCAACAACGGGAACGCTAGCTGCAGCTTGGTATATTGATCAAAGTGCGTCAATAGCTTTATCTGGTACCAGAAGTGACAATGGTATCACTGGCTCAGGTGCGGGTATTTATTTTGATAACATAAGCAGTAATGAATTTAAAGTTTTGATTACTGGTACAGATGACAATGCTGTATTGGCAGATACATCATTTAATTTTACAGATACCGATGATAAATTTATTAGAAAAGTTTTTAGCACAAACCCAATGTTGACAAATGCTGCGGTGACTGATATTAATAGTAACTCATTTACACGTTATTGGTTAGGAGAATCATACGAGGGAGCAGTTAAGGAATTATTAGGAACAAGTCCATCCAATCAAGTTGGTGTTATATTACCTCTTTTAAGTGGTAATATTCCAGGTGGAGATTTTAGAACAGATTACCAAAATGGAGAAACTGGTTTTTTCTTCTCTCAAGACTTATTAATTGGTGAAAGTGCCACAGGTAGTTTTAACGTAAGCACTCAACAAAATCTCTTCAAGTTAGTTGCTAGAAATAGTGGAGATTATGTCTCTAGAAATATAAAGGTTTCCATTTCAAATCTAAGAGAGGCACCTGACAGCACCTTGGATGAACCATATGGAACGTTTAGTGTAATACTTAGACATATTTCAGATACCGACAATAGAATGAAAATTGTTGAAAGATTCGACAACTGTAATTTAAACCCTAGTAGTCCAAATTTTATTGGTAAAAAAATAGGAACAAAATATGTAGAGTGGGATGAAGGAAATAAAATCTATAGAGAATATGGTGATTATCAAAATCTTTCAAATTATATTTATGTTGATATGCCTGATGAGGTAAAAGAGGGTAAGACTGATCCGCGAATGCTACCATTTGGAGTCCGAGGTCCAATACAATTTAAACCGTTTAATGATCAAACAGGATCAGCTGATAGTGGTGGTCGAGAAACGCTAGTTTCAGGGAACTACACAAATTTTAGTAATAGCGATGTTACTAATTTTATTGAAGGTGCTGATGCTACCAATGGCTCAATTACTTTTGAATTCCCACAGCTTAGATTAAGAGTCTCGGCGTCAGAAGGAAATCCTGTTGACACTTTGAGTTCTTTCTTTGGGGTTGATACAACATTTAACTCTACTAGATTGAATAAATCAGTTAGGGATCATTTAAAAATCTTTCCTAGAGGTGTTAGTAATTTTCTGGCTGATACAACACTAAGTGAAATATCTTTTGATTTTACACTTGACGATATTTGTTTTGAAACCGGTGCTGATGGCACAACAAAATTTTATGCATACAAAGAGGGAGCAAGGTCAGATCAAGATTTACGTGAAGGTTTAACTTATCTTCGTGGAACCGGTTCGTACACAGAAGTTTTAAACGCTGGTATCGATAAGTTTACCACTGTCTTCGCTGGTGGTTTTGATGGATTGGATATTACAGAGTCAGAGCCTCTTAGAGCAATAAACTACCCAGACGCAGGAGTGTTACCAACTAAAATAAACACTGCAATGTTCAACTCAGTTGAGGTAGCTATCGACTCGCTACGAGATCCAGAGGTGGTGGAATATAATCTAGCTGCAATGCCTGGAATAGTTAACACCACTCTTAATAAAAAACTAATTGATATGTGTGAATCTCGCGGCGATGCTCTGGCAATTGTTGACATTAAAGGTGGTTTTGAACCGCCAGAACAAAGTGTTCGCACTGCAAGTGAAAGAAAAGGAACAGTAGATAGTGTTGTCAATGAGTTAAAAACAGCGGTGATTAACTCTAGTTATGGTGCTGCTTACTATCCATATGTTCAAATCAGAGATTTAAATAGTGGACAAGTTGTAACAGTTCCACCGTCAGTGCCGGCAATTGGTGCATTGTCATATAGTGAAAAAATCTCTGAGCTTTGGTTTGCACCAGCAGGATTTACTCGTGGAGGTCTTTCAGGCGGGAGAGCAGGGTTGCCTGTTATCGGTGTCAAAGACAAACTAACTTCGCGTGATCGAGATAAACTTTATGAAAATAGAATTAATCCAATTGCTCAGTTTCCAGCAGAGGGTATTGTAATCTTTGGTCAAAAAACATTACAAATACAAGGATCTGCTTTAGACAGAATTAATGTAAGAAGATTAATGATTTTCTTAAAAAGAGAGATCTCTAGATTTGCAGCAACAATATTGTTCGATCAGAATGTTCGTGTAACTTGGAGTCGCTTCCGCGGGCAAGTAGAGCCATTCTTAAGAGGTGTTCAAGCAGGACTTGGTATTACAGAGTTTAAAATGGTATTAGACGACACAACAACAACTCCTGATTTGGTTGATAGAAATATTTTGTATGCAAAGATATTCATTAAGCCTGCTAGAGCAATAGAATTTATCGCAGTCGACTTTATTTTGACTGATTCTGGTGCGGCTTTTGAGGATTAATACTACTTACTAATAGAGGGAGACTAAATTAATGGCATTTTGGAGTGACAAATCAATAGAACCTAAACGACAGTTTAGATGGTATTTTGTTTTAGGGGGACCTAATGAGTCAATTGAAACTTATGCAGTTAAAACAGTCAAGAAACCTTCTTTTACAATAAGTGAAGTACCACATCAGTTTATAGCTCATACGTTTTACTACCCAGGCAGGGTTACTTGGAATCCAGTTGATATTACTTTTGTCGATCCGGTTAATCCAGACCACTCTGCGATCATTAGCAATCTTTTTGTTAGAGCAGGATACAATGTTCCTAAAGACGAAACCACTTCTTACATTTCATTTAGTAAGGAAAAATTTGTTGCATCTGTTGGAACTCCGGAGATAATTCAAATTGATGCTGATGGTTTAGAAATTGAAAGATGGACGCTTAATAATGCATTCTTTACTTCAATTGATTATGGTCAGCTAGATTACAGCAGTGAAGATATGGTTATCAATTCTATTACTCTTCGATATGATTATGCCACCCTGACCGAGACCAGCAACCCAGCATCGCTTTTAACTAGTTAGAGGTTTACAAATGGCTTTTTGGAGTGATCCCGACGCGCAACCAAAATTATCTTTTAAATATTTTGCTTCTTTTGGTGTGGGTCAAGATGTCGTAAGAACTTACACTTTAAGATCTTTTCAAAGACCATCTTTTTCTATAGCTACATCCGAATATGTGTGGTTAAACGATGTAAATTTCAAACCAGGAGTTTTGACTTGGAATCCAATAGAAATAGTGGTAACTGACGGCGAGCAAAGAGAAACTAACAATACAAGAATTCTTGTTGAGGCACTAAATAGTTCTGGTTATCAAACAAACACCGTCAATGAACCAAGATCAAACATAGAGAAAGGTAAGTCATCTATGGCTTTAGGTGGTCAAGTTATATTAACTCAAATCGACTCAGATTCAATACCGATTGAAGAATGGATTTTGGTTAATCCATTTTTAGAGTCAGTAAATTTTGGTCAAAATAATTATGGAGCAGAAGAGATAATTAGTTTGGCTATAACTATAAGATACGATTACGCACAATATAATTCTTTTTAATTAAAAAAAACACTACTAAGTGTTATAATATACGATAAGAGGTAAAAATGTCAAGAAATAAAAATAGAGTTTCAGCAAATGTGCCATCTTTAGCACAGGTGCCACAAGCAGATCTACAAGCAGCCCCAGTCGAGAGCCCTTTTAATTTTATTACCCCCACTGAAATGGTTGATCTTCCAAGCAACGGAGAATTCTACCCAGAGGGGCATCCTTTGTATGGAATTGACTCCATAGAGATTAAACATTTGACGGCTAAAGAAGAAGATATCCTAACGTCTCAAAGTTTGATTAGAAAAGGTTTAGCTATTAACAGAATGTTGGAAAGTATTGTTGTCGATAAAAAAATAAAAATTGATGATCTTTTAATTGGTGACAAAAATGCTTTGATCGTTGCTTCAAGAATATATGGTTATGGTTCTGATTATAGCGTAGGATTATCATGTCCAGCTTGTCAAGCTGACTTTGAAACCACAATTGACCTAAAAAAGTTTAAACCAAAAGAGATTTTGTTAAGTGACAAAATTGAAAAAACAGAAAATCAAACTTTTGTTGTTACTCTTCCAAAAAGCGAATTTGTTTTAGAGTTTAGATTGCTTACATCAAAAGATGAGGCAATGATTGGCAGTGAATCCAAAAAAGGCACAACGAACTTACTTAAATTAATTATTGTTTCGATTAATAATCAAACAGACAAATTTTACATTGACCGTGCTCTACAGGCTCTTCCCATTTTAGATGCGGCAGTGCTTAAAAAAATATATGCTGGTGTTATGCCAGACATTGATATGTCTTGCAAGGTAGAGTGTCCTCACTGCGGTACCGAATCACAAATGGAGGTTCCGCTTACTGCGGAGTTTTTTTGGCCTAACTTCTGATTATATTAAAAGTGTTTATGAACAAATCTTTTTTATGAATTATATGTGTAATTGGACAATCACTGAATTGTATAATCTCCCTGTTGGTCTTCGAAATTGGTTTATAGAAAAAACCGTAAAGCAAAAACAACAAGAAAGAGACGCCATAGAAAAAGCAAATCAAAAGCCTAATCCAAGATAAACAATTTAAATTACTAATTATTCAAAAGGAGTTTTGTATAATGAAAGAACCTATTGTTATCAACCTAACAAAACAAGACCTATTAACTGAATCATCAATAGGAAGATTCGCCGCTCAAATAAAAGATATTTTAAGAAATGTTTTATCTTTAGATGCTTACAGAGCTATTATTAGAGAAGAGGATCAAATGGAACAGAAATATGTCGTAAAGGGTTCTAAAAAAGATGTAATGGCTTTTGCTGATGCTTTGGAAAAAGAAAGGCAATACGCAAAAGATTACATGGAACACGGGTTGGGTTCACCAGAGGTTTCAGATACAAAGCTAGAATTAGAAAAATCAATTCATAATTTCGAAAAAACTACTGGCGTTAAGTGGCCTATAGGATAATTTTTAAATGGCATTATCACGGGAACAGGAACTACAAAGAGACATACAGCGAGCAGAACTAGCCCAGCAAAGAGCAGTAAATGAAGAGGCTGCAGCCGCGGCATTAGCTGATGGGCTAGAAAAAAGTGAAAAACAACTTGCAGCACAAACTAAACAATTAAACCAAGCTGATTTGCTTGTCGCGAGGCAAGAAGAATTAGTTAAGCTTTATGAGTCACTAGGTCCTACTTTCGCAGCACAAGCAGCAACGGCAAGGAGTGAATTAGCTACCAGACAAAGTGTAGTTGATGCTTTAAAAGCAACAGTTAAAACTCAAGAAAAAGTATTAGAATATCAAAAGATTATTGCTGCCGACGCAGATCAGATTTTAACTACTTTTTTGGGAATTACTAGCGAAACCAAACAATTTGGTAAATCATTAAAAGCTGCTGGCTCACCGACAAAGCTATTGAAAGATAGATTTGCAGCTGCAAAATCTGAAGTTAAAAAAATTGGTGGCAATGCTTTAGCTTTAAATGCTGCACTTAAAACTGGATCAGCGATAGCAAAAGATCTTGGTAAAGCTTTATTAGCAGTGGCTCAAATAACTTTAGAGCCTGTAAAAAACGCTGTAAATTTTGAACAAGCTATAAGAAAAGGTCGCGAAGAAATTGATTCATTTAAAGTCGCTGCAAGAGATTTAGGTATATTAGAATCTGGTGGTATAGATAGGTTCTTTAAAAGCATGACTAGTCTCCGAGCTGGCACTAGAGCAACGAGAGAAGAATTAAAAAATGTAACATTAGAATTATTTAATTCATCTAATGCATTTAGAGAATTAACTGCTGCAAACGACCCAGCCACGCGATCATTAACCAAAACAGCTTTTTTATTACAAAGAAGATTGAATGTTTCCATTAAAGATGTATCTGGAATAGCAGAAAAACTATCACTTTCTTTTGGACTCACGGGAGAAGAAGCAACAGATTTCGCATCTTCTCTTGCAGTTTTAGCAGACGAGATGGGGTTAAAGGCTAATAAAGTGCTTTCAGAAACTCCACAGTTGATGAGCACCTTATCAAAATTTAATATTCCAGATTTACAAAGAGAGATATTAAAACTAGGTAAGATCCAACAAATGACCGGTATATCTCTAGACCAAATGATGGGCTCATTAGAAAAATTTACAACTTTCGAAGGAGCACTAACTGCTGCAGCGAATTTAAACGCTGTTTTTGGCACTACTGTTGATGGCTTAGAATTAATGGATACTGTTATGATGAAAGGTCCCATTGCAGGCTTTATACAGCTAAGAAAGACACTAGAGGCAACAGGAATACAAATAGATAAATTAAATTTTGCACAATTAAGATCATTGTCAAGCACGCTAGGGCTGTTGCCTGAGCAATTGCTAGCATTTGGTAAAGTTTCTGCAGAGGAATTCGAGAATATAACAGCAGGTAGCATGTCAGGAGCAGATGCTATAGCCAAGCTCAGGGCAGCACAGGGTGAAGGTGAGACTATAGAAGAGATTCAAAATCAACTACAAAATGATCTCATAGAAGCAATTCAAGGTCAAATCACGGCTACTCACGACAACACAAAGGCGTTATTGGAGGCAGCAAAACTAGACCCGGAATCTGCTAGTGTTATTGAAAGATTTAAAAAGCCAATTATGCAAGCTATCGGGGCAGTTGGCGGGGCTGCTCTTGGCACTGTTACAATGGGTCCAGGTGCTGGTACTGCAGCCGGAGCATACATGGGATTTGAGGGCATGGGTCAGCTATCCACTGCTTTTGCACCTGGAGCCACTTACGTTAGTAAACCAACCCTTTCAAAGATGGGTGAAGCTGGTGGTACAGAAATACATGATTCTCTTAGAACTATGGCGAGACCTATGGCTCCAAGTGTTGAAACCACATCGGGTATAACTGCTGTTTTAAATACTGGAGATAGAGTGACACGAGATCCATCACTTGGAAAACCAACAAACTTAACAGTAAACTTTTTCGCTCCAGACGGCTCTTTACAAAAGAGCACAACACAAACAATTAGTCCGGGAGAAACAGATAAAGCATTTAATCATTTTTTAGAGGAGCACGTTGGCTTACTTGGCTCCACTGCTTAATCATAAAAATAATTTTAACAAATAAACTACTTATTATATGCCTGTTGGAAACTCACAAAAAGGTTATGAAGCTATATCTATAAAGCCTCTCCACATTAAACAACAACCTAGACTTTATTTTAATTCCATAATTACAGAATATTCAGACTCTTGGACTCCGCAATGGTCCGCAACAAATGTTTATGGTAGAATGGACCCTGTTGCAACTTACGGAGGAACCAGTAGAGAATTAACATTGAGTTTTCGCGTGATATCAGATTCAGTTGCAGAAGCAAGAGAGAACATGATAAAAATAGAAAAATTGATACAATATCAATATCCTACTTATCAAACTGCCACCGGTGGAACAAAAATTATGAACTCTCCACCTTACTTTGAATTAACCTTTCTTAATCTTCTTAAAAGCAATAAAAAACAAGGATCGAAATTAACTGGCTATATAAATGGAGCGATACAAATAAACCCTGGTTTTCAAACAAAAGAGCAGGCTCAATTCTTTTCTCCTGGTTTTGATAAAATATTTTTCTCTGACGTCACAATAAGCTTAAGATTACAAGTACTACATCAAGGTGCGATTGGTTGGACTAATTCTAGTTTTTCTCATAAAAGTTATCCATATAATGTTGATCTCGGCAGCACACTCAATCCTGATGACGCCACCAATCCAAGTGCACCTGGTACACCAGCTGAACAAGCTGACGGAGAAAAAGGAAGTGACACTAATGCAAAGCCGTCCGCAGCTGCGACTGATGGTGAACTAACTCAGGCTCAAAGAGATGCAGCTACGAGGAAAAAACAACTGGAGAGAATTCAAAAAGCAAAAAGTTCAGTCGCAGCAGCTGCAGAAAGAGCACAAAAAGATTTAGATATCCTTAAGGCTCAAGCCGAGGGCTTCTTTGATAAAAAAACCAGTGGTCAAAAAGCAGGTGCCAAAGCCGCGGCAGCTCTAAAAGCTAAAAGAGCCAAAGAGAAACAGAACGCGGGAAAAAAATGATAATTAAGGTAAGAAATATAATATGGCTATAACAAGATACAACGAACGATTTATAAGAACAACAAATGAAGATGTGTATACTTACTCTCCCATCTTTAAAAAAAGAGGAATAACTTCCATTGAAAACTATTCTACAGCTGTGTTAATATATCCTAGTCCAGAAGAATTAGCAGAAATAACAGAAATAACTGCCGTATGGGGTGTTGGTAGTAAATACTTTAATTTAGCTAAAGAATATTATGATAATGAAAAGTATTGGTGGATTATCGCTTGGTACAATTTAAGACCACTAGAAACAGACTTTAAACCCGGAGACGTAGTTAAGATACCAACACCATTGGAAACGATATTAACAGCTTTTGGTATTCTGTAAGGGATAAAAAATGGTAGATAAAAAAAAACAAGCAGAGATAAACGATCTACTTCGATACACTCAACAACAAGTTCCAAGTTTTAGTCCGCAATGTTTTTTGCTAGAGAAAGCAGCTGCAATATCTGCCGCTGCGATTGACGGCAGCATCGATGTTTCTGACCCAGGCTCAACCTCTTCAACTAAAAAAGAAACACCAGTAAGACAACTGGGTCTTGAATTTAATGGTAATAAAATATCCACCAACGATGTTCAAAACTTTAGCTCAAACTTACAATATATTCAACATATTACAAAACTTCAGAAAAAAAACTTTCAGCAATATTTTAAATTTGCCCCCGAAGATATTGCTCAAATGTCTCATTTTATGTCTATAACAGAAACATTTACAGATAAAGAAGGAGCTGTTCTTCTTGAAGATCCCGTAATGAACACTGAAAAAAACCTTAAAGACTTTGATGACCCAAAACAAATATTAACTGCCCCTTCAACTAGGCAAGCCGCTGGTATAGAAAGTATAAATGTAGATTTTGTAGGAATTGATTCGTTTACTAAAAAACAAGTAATGCTAAAAGCTAAATTCTTTTTTCAAGATATTCGAACTATGTTAGACGATCCTTATGCTAAATTGTTTATATTGAAAACTGCAGTTGGAGAATCAGATGATTCGGATAAAAAGCTGTTTCGATCATTAGATTTTCATATTGGTTGGAAATCTAGCAATAAAAAAATCAAGTCAGCGGTAGAAAATTTGAACCTAAATATAAGAACTCATTTAACGGGTTACACTTTTGATACTAGACAAGATGGTTCTATTGTTGTCGATGCAACTTATAGAGGGTACTACATAGAAGGGTTTGCCGGTCCACAAGCTAACTTATTAGAAATAGCTAAGACAAGATTTTTAGAAATTAAACAAAGACAAGATGAAATCAATGCAAAAAAAATATCAATTTCAAAAAGAAGCAAAAAACAAGTAAATGAAGCCGCATTGATATTATTTGTTTTAAGAGAAGCAAGGTCAGTAATCGATAATGCAATTAGTCCTGCCGTGGTAAAAGAAAGAAATATGGGCAGCAGAGCTGGTGTGGGAATGTCATACGCAGATTGGGCGGCAACGTATTTTTATACAGATGAGGGTGCAGCCAAAGCAGCCGTTGATAGAATTTACGAAACAATTAGAAAAAATATTACAGCACAGATAAAAGCGTCCACAAAAAAACAAAGGTTGCTTAAAATTAAATCAACGACAGGCGCGGATTTAGAAAAAAATATTATAAAAAAACAAAATGAGATTATAGAGCCAATATTAAAAAAGCTTTTTTCGGACCATACGCAACCCATGAGTAACTACGTGGTAAAAAAAACAACTTTAACTTCCAGTGCTGAATTGTTGTACGCTGATTTATCTCATGGGATATCTACAAAAAAGAAATTAGTTGATAAAAATTTATCCACATCCAAATCAAATTTAAGAAATTCTAAAAAGACAGCATTTGAATTACAACTTAGATTGGCTGCTTTAGCTAGATTGAGAGCTTTACAGATTATATCCGAAAAATTAGTTTCTTCTGGAGATATAAAGTATGCTAAAATTCCCAGAGATGTAGTTAGAAATTTTAAGTTAGGTGCGGCTTCTGCTTCAAGAGTTGATATCGATGCTGCTTTAAGAGCACTTGGCGGCAATGCTTCCGCGTATGTTAAAGATAAAGTAAAGTTAAATTCAAAAGATTTCAACTCAGAAAACTTTCAAATTGTTCCGTTTGTTTTTCTAGGTCATCTTTTAGAAAATATATTAAATGTACCCGCTAGGTATATACAAAAGGGTGGGAGTGGAAATGCTGTCCCGGATTCAAACTTTACTGTTTACGATATGATGAAGCTAGCCGGGTCTGATGTGAGAATAGATCTTGGTTATTTATCTTATAACGCACCCTATACAGGTAGAAGAATAAACAATCTTCTATTATATTATCTACCTATTTCTTTAATTGACTTAAATAATTTTTTTAACAGAATTGTTTTAGCAAAGGGGATGATATATTATTCTTTTAATGATTTTATTAATGATTTGCTAAATAAATTTGTCACAGGTGTTTTTTCGTCTTGCTCAAAAGAATCAAATACAAAAACTTTAGGTGTGCCAAAAATAGAAACAACTATAGGAAACTTGCCAGAAAGTAAAAAGAATAGTTCTAAACAAAAAACTACTCAATTTTTTATTCACGGCGGCAAAGAAACAATTAATGATCTAATAAAATCCGGTATCACATCAAGAAGTTTTGGAAAATACAATCCAAATTTAGATGCAAATATACCTCATTTTTTTGTATTTGGAAAAACAACAGGTATTGAAAAAAACATAAAATTAAGCGATATAGCAGACGCTCAACTTAAATCGGCAATATATTATAGCCCCAGAGAATCTTTAACTAACGATATGGATGGTAACGAACAGCTACAAAGAACCGGGTTTATACCTGCTGTGTTTAAAGCTGAAGTTGAAACTATCGGTTTTCCACTGATAAATATAGGGCAGCTAATTTATATTGATCTAAAACCTACAATCAATCCACAGTTGGCTAAATCTAGACCATTTGACGCCAGCGGTTATTATGGAATTCGTAAGGTATCTCACACAATAACAAGAGATAGTTTTACCACAAGTATTTCGGCTATAATACAAATATCTGATACAAATAGAGAGAAACTGAGCGAAGGTATTGGAGATGTTGTCCCATTAAAAGGCGGTAGGTTTGTGTCAACCAGTGTAGCCGCTAATAGTGCTTGGGAAACATCATCTGAAAAAGCAGAGGTTCATGAACCAGAAACAGTGAATGTAGTAGAGCCCGACATAAACTATGAGACCGTTAGATTGGGTGGCGATAGTACCCGATTAACATGGTTTAGAGAGCTTAAAAAAGGATTTGAAAATAATTTTGATAAGACATTCGTAGATGCCCTCTACGGCGACGGCAGCACTATTGATGGCTTTGTTGATACAGATCCAGCTTTATTCGAGGCACTTAAACCATTTGCGTCCGCTACGTACGCCGGTGGGGATATTTCGCCAGAGAGAGTTGTTTATTTTCAAGGTCTTGGCACAGATTTAAGTAAAATTGTATCGGGAGGAGTTGCTTTCGGCGGTAGTTTTGCGGACGCCGGTGTTAAATCTATATCAAATTTAACATCTAGTGATGAATCTTTTTCTTACAGTAAAATTGTTGACTATTTACAAACTAGCGATGGCGGCGGATTTGAACAAATTGATGCTGAAATTATTGCTGGTTTGCTCGCGTCGGAAGATGAAAGACTTCCTAGATTTTCTGGTTATCTTATAATAAGACAATTTGATGAGGAAGATGAGTTTGAAATTAAATTTGTGGAAACACCTGATCTATAATGAAAGCTAGTTAAATACACATCTGAATAATAAGTGACTTAAAATTAATTTTTTGTTTTTCTAATTATATTGAAATGCCAAAATATTATCCGCCATTCGCTGCATCTAGCGGAGAAACTTTACAAAGTAAATTTCTTTATGATGAAAGAGAGTACTATAAGCTTCAAACAAAAGAATTGTTTGAAGAGGCTAAAGAAAACTATATTGATCTTTGGTATGAAACGCCTTTTTATGGTAAAGTTAATCCTAATGGCGAATTTGTATATCCAATGAAAAAATTTATCAGAAGCCCAATGCAAATCGATGCAGCTGGAAATCCAAATCTAATAGGTTTTGATTTTGCATTAAAAGCATTAAATGAATATTTGTTTTTTTTGACAAGAGGGTTTGCTGCCGGCAGGACTGGATTGAATCTTTTGTTAAATAATTTTAAAGTTGTTTCAAGCTACGTAGACCCTATGGCTCAATATATCGATCATGTATCAAAAAATATGAATATTTTTAATGATTATGTTATAAGAACTGGTAAATATTCAAAAATAGTCGACTTTGAAACATTTACTTGTGAGCTTTTAGATGCACTAGAATCTGTTAATGAAAGTTTAACTTTTTTTCACCATTTTACTAGTAATAAAACAAACTTAAGTTCTACGGGGCTGTCGTTTAGATTTTTAGATGCAGATCAAGATGACGATTATATAAAAAATAAATATTTTCAGCATCCTGAATTTTCAAAATATGTTAGTTCAGCAGCCAATTTCGGCTTTAGAATCAATAAAAATTCTCCATGGGAGATAATTGTCGATGTGAATTCAAAGCCGATGATGAGTAATAGAAAAATAAAAAGAAAGACTAGGAGTAATTTGTCTCAAAGAGAAGTTGTTGTTGCCGGATATCTTCAAGAAAAGTTAGTAAGGAGTCCAAGCGATTTTTTTGATAAATACTATAAAAAGGTTATGAGCAATTCATTTCTTAACTTCGAACAGGTGCTAATTTCTTCATATAAACAGTACAGCCAAAGAATTCTTTACACGGTGGACTATGGAAGACCATATATATCTTTTGATAAGTATTCTAATGTTATATCTGGTAGAGACTACGAGCGAAAGCTTTTAGATCGCAGGTTGAAACCACTTGAGGTTTATTCCAATAAAAAATATAATCGATTGTTTTTTCTTAAAAAATATGAGAGAATGTTAAACATTGAATTTAAAAATAAATTTAACAAACAACAATATGTTACATTTAAAAATAATTTTGACAGGGATATTAATAGAAGTAAAAGTTATGGACAAGCATTAGCAACTTTAGATAAATTTTATTCTAACTTAACAAAAATATATGACCCGCAAACTAAAAAATTATTTTGGAACTCTCCAAAAAAACCATTGACTAGTGAATTAAATAATGGTATGATTCAAACCAAACCTCAACCCACGGTTAGCAAGGTTGTAACTGAATTTATACCGGATATATAATGCTTTTCCAAACATTCGATGAAAAAAATAAATGTTCGCTAATCTACAAAAAGGGAACATTTAGCGAACAAATCACAGATAATTGTACCAAAACTTGGTCTTATGCTACTTATCTACGCGACAAGGAGGTCGAGTATGCTAATCTTTACACCGGGGGTAAATCCCTGGACGAGCTTTGCCCAGAAGATTCT
>Ga0209348_1000429_pt1 | contig 22546 bp, 40 predicted proteins | sample ETNvirenome_2_30_FD_184065 | JGI IMG/M metagenome (GOLD analysis project Ga0209348, IMG submission 184065) | Marine viral communities from the Pacific Ocean - ETNP_2_30 (SPAdes) (version 2) | ecosystem: Environmental > Aquatic > Marine > Oceanic | place: Pacific Ocean | collected 2013-06-22
TAACAAAAGATAAAATAACAGCTATGAGAGAAATACTTCCAACATGGTCAGAAGATAATACAATCATTGGTGTGTATGAAAATGGTAAATACAAATATATAGATTTTAGTCATGGTTTCTTTTACGACACCATGATTCAACCAGTAAATACTATTGTATCAAATATTGAAAGAGCAAAAGCTGCTAATGACGATGATCCACTTATTGTTGGTTTTGCAAATGGTTTGGCCAAAGCTTCTGCTAAAATAATGGAACCATTTTTTTCTGAATCTATTTGGACAGGAGCTATGTTTGATGTGTTAACTAGGAACGGTGTTAAAGCTAACGGTAGCCCTGTTTGGAATCCAGATGATAGTGTAATGACTAAGTGGACTAAATCTTTTGAACATGTGGCGTACACGTTATCACCTGGATCATTACCACAGATACGAAGACTAACTAATGCTATCTTAAAAAAATCACAAAAAGGTGTAAACTATGAAATACCTGATGAATTATTAGGATTTATAGGTTTTAGAAAAGTACCATTAGATATAGAAAAAAATTTAAATTTTAAAATTACAGATTTTTTAAAATCGAAAAGAAATGAAGGTAAGAAAATATTTGAGGATCTTAGAACAGGTGACCCAATAAACGATCCTAATCTTTTAATTAGACAATACTTTGAAGCTAATAAATCTTTTTATGAAGACATGAGTAAACTTAGAAGAGTGTATGATGCAGTTAAAACTTTAGGTATGCGAGATAGAGAAATCGAAGAGATGTTTGCAATAAGACGAGAAATACCTTTATACGAAGATATAGAAAATAATAAATTTTTTCCACTATTAATTACAAGAGGACAAATAGAAGGTCTAGAAGAACTAGCTAAAGATAAAAATATACCAAATATTTTTTCTAGACAGGTGGAACGTATGATAGATAAAATGGAAAGAGATATGCAAAAACTTAGATTAAATAAAGATTTTGATTTAGATATAAATAAATACTTATTACAAACACAACAAACATCTGAATTATTAACACCACCAATACCTGTGCAAGTTTCAGATGCAAGACCAAACCCGGCCATAATAAATAACACTCAAGTGGCGCAACTAAATGAAGGATTGACGCGAACAGAAAACGCATTATTATCCGACGAAGAAAAAGCTATCAAATTAAGAAATAGAGGATTGGATCAATTAGCATAATGCCAAACGGAGACAAACTAAAACCCAAAACTACTAGAGAACATTTACTCTCTATTTACGGATATATTACTGGATTAAAAAATGATGTTAAACATATGCACGAAGGTATTCACGATTTGGGCGGTAAGATAGACAAGATCTATTGGGTGTTATTGGGTACTGTTGGGGCAGTATCACTTCTGTTGCTAGAAAAAGTTATTGATAAAGGATTTTTTTAGATCCAAGATTTTAATTCTTCACCCATAACATCATTAGCAATATTCATTTTAGTACGTAAAGCTTTTTGAATTTTTATATCTATAGTATCTTCAGCCACTAAATCAATATACGTCATAGGTTTAGTTTGACCTATACGATCGATACGTGCTTCTGATTGTAAACGTTTTTCTAAATCATAACCGTTAGAATAATAAATCATTGTACTAGCTGCAGTTAATGTAATTCCAAAACCACCTGTACCTGTTGTACCTACAAAAAATCTACACTCAGGGTTTTCTTGAAACTTTTTAATATTTTTTTGTCTATCTTCTGTAGCTGTTGCACCGTAATAATCTACAACAGAATTTTCTCCAAAGTGTTTTTTTATTTCTTCTATTATTCTTCTGCAGTCTTCAACATAGTAAGACCAGATAACTGCTTTACCTGATATCTCCCAAAGTATATCCATTAACTCTGTTAGTCTATTGCAGGGTAACTGTTGAGGTTTACCATCATCTGTTGCATGATAGCCACAAGATATTTGATGAAGTCTTAATAACTGAACCATGACTGTAGATGTAGAACAAACTTTGCCTTCTAGTTCTGATATTGCATACTTTCTCATTTCATTATAAAGTTTTCTTTGTATACCTGTAAGATCTATCTTACGTGTTAAGAAAGTTTTTTTAGGTAAATCTAAACAATCGTCTTTTAAAACACGTTCACTAAATACTTTTATCTTCGCCTCTAGTTCAGGTATGTTTCTTTTGTTTGGACCAACTGGTACACTAACAGACCTAGACCCTAAGTTCATAGTTTTCATAATACAGTAGTGAGCTCTGTATGCCCAGAAAGAATCAAAGCCTAAAAGATAACTATCTAAGAAAGCTGCTTGACTAAATAAATCTAATGGTGAATTTGTAATTGGTGAACCTGTTAATATTCTTCTATACTTAGCAAGTGGTTTTAAAGATACAATATTTCTAGTTCTATTTGCTGTAGGAGTTTTAATAGTTGTAGATTCATCAATTGCCATCATAGCTTTGTGACAAGATAAAAAACGTCTAGCAAACTCTGTAGCTTTTGGATACGAAAACGCTTCTACATTCATAACTAAAATATGAAAATCAGTTCCTGTTGCAAACATTGTATTTAATTCTTTTACTTTTTCTATAGACGAATTAGATGTTTCCCAAAGCACAACTTTCTTTTCAATGTGATCTACCATGTGAGTTGGTATTTCACCATCGTACCAGTTTTTATAAACACCTTTTGGTGCTATCAATAACAAGCCATTTATCTCACCTTTATCATAAAGCATAGATGCATTATCTATTAATACTTTAGATTTACCTGTACCCATTTCCATAAAGTACGCAAAATATTCTTTATCCCAAGAACGCTCTAATGCTTTTAATTGATGAGCATACGGCTTCGTTTTAAATTTGTAATTCATGTTTACTTTTACTTTCTAATTGTTATATATTACTTGAAAGTTAAAAAGTCAATGAGCAAAGTTTATTTAATACAAGACATACCAGGAACCGGCAAAGGTGAACCTAAATATAATATTGTTGGAGCACAAAAATATGGTGATATTGTGTCTTTGCTTCCAGAGTTTTCACAAATGATTCACTCACCCGGACCGTTAGTTATGAAACTTAGAACTCTTCTAAAAAACTATACCGAAGAAGATTATCTTTTATTGTCAGGTGATCCTGCTATCATAGGTGTAGTATGTTCATTAGTTTCAGATACAACTAATGGTAAGTACAAACTTTTAAAATGGGACCGTCAAGAAAAAACTTATTATCCTATAGAAGTAAATATTTTTCAAAAATAAGTTGACACTAAATTTTTTATAACTATATTTCAAATTGCAAAAAGGAATTATTATTAATGATTAAACTAACAAACATATATAAGGAAAGCTATGACTATAAACTTACGCGAAGATGCACCGAACCAGGTGTCAAACGTCAATCCAGACGAACTCTCAAAAGAAATTAATACACTTCAAGAAATTAAACAAGAAGTAATTAATCAAGAGAGTAAATTAAAACTACTCAAAGAAAGAGAGAAATATTATTCTAATATTATTATACCTGATCTAATGGATCAGTTAAATCTTAAAACATTAAAACTAAAAGACGGATCAGAAATATCTGTCAAAAATGTTTTTGGTGTCTCTATCATTGCAGCTAAAAAAGAAGAGGCACACGACTGGCTTCGGAATAAGGGACTGGGAGCGATTGTGAAAAATGAAATCACAGTCAAGTTTGGTCTTAACGAAGATATCAAGGCGGAGCAATATGCTTCACTTGCACGAGGACAAGGTTATGAACCCGATCGGAAAATTGCAGTTCATGCCGGAACCCTTAGAACAACTTTGCGGGACTATCACGAAAAAGGTGGCAGCATACCTGCAGAGTTGTTCACAACGTTTGAAGGCAATCAAACGGAAATAAAAAACAAAAACTAAACTACTAAACCAACAAACATTAAGGAGTAAAATATGGATAAAGAAGTAGTAAAAAAGAATAGTGCAGGATCACTTGCAACTATCAATCTCAGAGGTGACTCTGGTAAAGGCACAGAAGAAATTAAATCGGACGATGTTTCAACTCCGATTTTAAAAATTCTTCATCAGCTTTCACCTGAGTGTAACGAACGAGATGCAAAATATGTTAACGGAGCCAAACCTGGCATGATATATGCAGCAGGCTTCACGCAACTTATCGATGGTAACGAGGGATTAGATGTGATCGTTGCTCATTCTCAAACTAGATATCCGGAATGGCAGGAGAGAGGCGACAGTGCTTCAGCTCCAGTCGGAACTCATTTAGAGATTCCAGCGGATGGTGTAGAAGAGAAAAACGGTAGATATAGATTACCTAACGGTAACTATGTAGAGAAAACTGCATATTTCTATGTGTTAGCATTATCTGAGGGTGAACCTAGACCTGCAGTAATTGCTATGCGTTCTTCAAACCTTACACCAGCAAGAGAGCTAAACAACCTGATCAAGAATCTTAGATTCTCTGATGCAGAAGGTTCTTTCAACCCAGCAGCGTTTTCAGCAGTTTATAAATTAAAAACTGTTGGTAAAACAGCGGGGAGTAAAAGCTGGCATGTCTACAAACCATCAAGAGTAAGAAATCTTGATGTCAGTGATAAAAAAGATGCTGAACTATATGAAATTGCACAACAACTTCAAAAGACAGTATCAAAAGGTGCAGCGAAACCAAAATACGATGCGCCTAAAACTACTGGAGACATTGTATAACCGAGTACTTTGATGAGTACACTGGCCACGGAGGGCGCCTATGGGAGACTACGGGCGCCTTCTTAAATTATGAAAGATTTTGAAAAATATTTTAGCGGATTAAAAAGAGACTTTGGTTTCTGTAACGTGAAGAACGGATACCATGATCCTAAAACTAATAAACTTAAATTTGATCCAGGTGATTATGGTTGGGCAAAGCGACCTATTACAGATAAAGATTACCAAGATCATTTAAAAGGACAGAAATCAATAGGACTGCAAGCGTGTGATGATGAAAGCATGGCTAGCTTTGGTGCAATTGATGTTGATCCTGATGACTATGAAAAGTTTGATTTACAAAAGTATTTAAAAGTTATTGATACAAAACAACTACCTGTCATACCTATTGAATCTAAAAGTGGTGGATTACATATCTATGTATTTACTAAAGAAAGAGTACCTGCATCTTTAATTAGAGAATTTTTATCAAACTTATTATTTTTATTTGGACTACCAGCAAAGACAGAAATTTTTCCTAAACAAACTTCATTAGGTAAAAATCAAAATGGAGAAAGAACTACTGGTAGTTTTATTAACCTTCCATACTTTAATGGTAACGAGCGAAGAGCGTATAGGCCTGATGGAAGTAAAATGGATTTAGATTATTTTTTAAAAGTAGTTGAAGCTAATCTACAAACAAAAGAAAGTTTACAAGAGGTTAGTAATAAAAAAATAAAAGAAGTATTAACTGGTGGACCAGAGGAGTTTGCTGATGGACCTCCATGTTTACAGATGATCTGCAAAGAGATACAGGAATCAGGGACCAAACTAAAAGATGAAAGAGATAGATTTTTATATAACTACATGGTGTTTGCTAAAAAGAAATTTAGTGAGAACTGGGAAAAGAAAGTATTAGAAGCAGCTAGAAATTATATTTTGTATGATGAGATTTGGGGTGATGGTAAAGTAGAGGAAAAGATTAAGTATTGGAAAAAAGATACAGCAGGTTTTAAATGTAATGATTTACCTATTTCATCTTATTGTGCGAGGGGCACATGTCTTAAAAGAAAGTTTGGTATTGGTGGTCACTTCGATTCACAGTGGCCATCAGTATCAGGTTTAATTAGAATTATGTATAAACCAGATCATGAATATTTTTTTAATGTTGAAGTGGCTGCAGATAAGATTGTGCAGGTGCATGCAAAAAGTATAAAACAATTTAATGAGATGAAACAAATGCGTAGTTTGATTGCAGACCATACTACAACGTATCCACCTAGTATTAAAGAAAAAGAATATCAAAATGTATTGAATGGACTATGGGCAACCATGGAAACAATTCAACCACCTGCAGGTACAAACCCAATAGACATGTTGAAAAAAGAATTGTTTGATTATGTTAACGGACCAAACGCTGGAACATATGCATCGTTTAAAAGTGGTGCTGTACTATTAGAAGATCAAAACTTTTATTTTATATACGATAAATTTTATGACGAATTAAAACGTGGAGACTGGACTCAAGAACGAGCCAGGACAGCAACCATGATTAAACAATATTTTAAGGGTGAGTTTGATTGTCAAAAAAGATTTCCAAAAGGTGATAACGAAGAATCATTTCCACCATTAAGAGTTTTAAAACTTCCAAAAGAAGGTTTAGAAAAAGAAGACATCCCCGATGAACTAATAGAAATAGAAGATAAGGAGAATATAGTATGAAGAAAGCACCTAGTGTTTATATATCGATGCCAACATATGATTTAATGCAAGTATCAACTTGTTTATCGTTGGTTAAATTGTTTAATAAATTTACTCTTGCAAAAATACAAGCAGAAATAGGATCATTTAAATGTCCATACGTAGGTTATGGTAGAAATGTATTGACTGCAATGTTTTTAGAATCTGGTTTTGATTATCAATTATTTGTAGATTCAGATATGGAGTTTGAACCAGACGTTGTAGGACGCATGATTATAGCTCAAAAGGACGCTATCTGTGTGCCATACAGAAAAAAAACACAAGACAATGTAGTAAAATTTTCTGTAGAGTTTGAAAATCCTTTAGATATTAAAATAGATGAAAAAGGTATTGTAGAATTAAAAGTTGGACCTGCAGGGTTAACATTAATTCATAGAAAGGTTTATGAAAAACTAATGAAAGATAATCCACATTTAAAAATAAAACAAAAAGAAATTATATCTGAAAAAGCTAATACATATTTTTATAATTTTTGGGATACAACTTTTAGTGAAGATGGCACATGGTGGGGAGAAGATACTAACTTTTGTAATCTGATTAAAAAATCAGGATTTAAATTTTATGGTATCGTTGATGGTCAAACCACGCATCATGGATCATACGGCTGGAGTGGATCATTAAAGGATGGATTTAAAAAAGCCGATGCACAAGATCAATAAAATTTATGGACCACCTGGTACAGGTAAAACATTTAGATTAATTAGGCGTGTAAAAGCATACGAACGTAAAGGTGTGCCATTACATAAAATAGGATACTTTGCATTTACCAGAAAAGCTGCAGAGGAAGCACGCAAAAGAATTAATGTATCTGAAAAAGAAGTACCATACTTTCAAACATTACATGCGTTTTGTTATCACCTATTAGGATTAAAAGAAGAAGATATTATACAACCATATCATTACGAAGATTTAGGTAAAAAATTAAATATACGCGTTTCGTTTACTGACAAATATAACGAGGAAGAAACACATTTTTTAACTTGTAATAATCCCTACTTTCAAATGATACAGCGAGCTGTTAACAAAGACATTGATATTAGACAAGAGTTTGACTTAAACGAACATGACAAAAGAAAAATAAACTACGATACTTTAAATCACATTTATAGAAACTTACAAATATACAAAGATAAAAACAATCTTTTTGACTTTAACGATATAATTAAAGAAGTAATAAACTCTGATAAAATACCAGAATTTAAAGCTATATTTATTGATGAGGCACAAGATTTATCACCATTGCAATGGCAACTGTACGATAAATTAAAAAAACATTGCGATCAGATTTATTTAGCTGGTGATGATGACCAGGCTATTTATGCTTGGGCTGGCGCTGATGTAAAAAGATTTGTAAAAGAACCTGCAAGAGAGATCGTGTTAAAACAATCTAGACGTATATCTATGGCCGTGCAGGGAGAATCAAGATATCCAATAGCAAAAATAAAAGGTGTTAGAAAAATAAAACATTATAGACCAAGAAATTACGTAGGTGAATCTCATTACATAGCTGATCTTACTCAAGTTGATTTAACAAAAGGTAGGTGGCTTATACTAACAAGAACTAAAAGCAATCTGTTAGATATCATGAAAGATCTAAGACGTAAGAATTTTTATTATCAAAGTAACAAAGGCAAAAGTTTTAAAGTTGGTATGTATGAAGCAGCTGCTGCTTATACTAAATGGACGATGGATGAAATATTAAATGAAAAAGATATAAATGCAGTAAAAGAATTTATACCTTCGGGTAAATGGGATGCTAAAGTCCCTTGGTATGATAAATTTATAGCAGATCAAAAAGAAATTTTATATTTAAGAAACTTAATTGCATCGAAAGAAAATTTAAAAGAGAAAGCAAGAATATGGTTGTCAACTATACATGCAATAAAAGGTGGTGAAGAAGATAATGTAATTTTATCTTTACACCAGGGGCGCACCGTACAACAAGGAATTAAGTTAAGTGTTGACAAACAAGATGAGGAGCATAGAGTATGGTACGTGGGTATAACGAGAGCACGAAATAACATATATAAATTAAGAGCTAAAAAGAAATTAAAGGAGTATCAACTATGACAGATAAAAATATATTGGACGAGGCGTTTCCACAGTATACTCAGGTTGGCGGGAATCATTATACAAAATTTCCTATACAGCCTTATGAGTTTATTTCTAAAAATAATCTTTCGTTCTTTCAAGGCAACGTTGTAAAATATGTTTGTCGCTATCAACGAAAAGGAGGAGCAGAGGACATTAAAAAAATAATGCACTACTGCCAATTAGAATTATTAAAAATGAAGGATATGGAGAAGAAAAAATGACAATTGGTTTTGGTTTAGGTATGTTTGGTTATAGTATGGTTTGTTTATTAATAGGTCTTACTATAGTTTACATTGTCTTAAAAAATTTAAAATGATTTTACCACAGACAGAATGGGTTCAATCCACAGAGTATCCAGATCTTAGATCTTATGATGAGATTGCAATTGATTTAGAAACAAGAGATCCAGATTTAAAATCAAAAGGATCTGGTGCAGTTGTAGGTAATGGAGAAGTTGTAGGTATAGCTGTAGCTACTTATAATGATACTTGGTATTTTCCTATAGCTCATCAAGAGGGACCTAACATGGATAGAGCTAAAACTCTTGAATGGTTCAAAGATATTTTAGATTGTCCTGCTACAAAAATATTTCATAATGCTATGTATGACGTATCTTGGATACGTAATTTAGGATTTAATATCAATGGTTTACTGGTAGATACAATGATAGCCTGTTCACTATTAGATGAAAATAGATTCTCATATACACTTAATACTTTGTCTTGGCATTTTTTAAACGAAGGTAAAAATGAAAGAGCACTTAACGAAGCTGCAAAGTCTAGAGGACTAGATCCTAAAGCTGACATGTGGAGATTACCTGCACATGAAGTAGGAGCGTACGCTGAAAAAGATGCACAACTAACTTTCAAACTTTGGCAGCATGTAAAAAAATTAATTATTGAAAATGATCTTGAAGAAATATTTAATCTTGAGACTGATCTTTTCCCTTGCCTAGTTGATATGCGCTTCCTAGGGGTGGGGGTAGACGTGACAAGAGCGAATCAATTAAAGAAAGAATTAACAACACAAGAAGAAAGATTAATCCACCAAGTAAAAATAGAGACAGGATTAGAAACTCAAATATGGGCCGCACGTAGCATTCAAAAAGTCTTTGAACATTTGAAACTACCTTTTGAAACAACTGAGAAAACTGGTGCGCCTTCATTTACTAAAAATTTCCTTTCGAATCATGAACATCCTGTAATTCAAAAGATAGCAGAAGCTAGAAAAATAAACAAGGTTAATACAACTTTTATAGATACAATTTTAAAACACGAACACAAAGGTAGAATTCATGCAGAGATAAATCAAATTAGATCTGATGATGGAGGAACAATCACTGGACGTTTTTCATATTCTAATCCAAACCTACAACAAATACCTGCACGTGATCCTGTCTTAGGTCCTATGATTAGAAGTTTATTTATACCAGAAGAAGGTTGCAAGTGGGGCTGTTTTGACTACTCGCAACAGGAACCAAGACTTGTTGCACACTATGCGTTACGTTACGGTTTACCATCTGTAAATACTATTGCAGATTCATATGATACAGATCCTTCAACAGACTTTCACAAAATAGTTGCAGAGATGGCAGAGATACCTAGATCACAAGCTAAAGTAATTAACCTTGGATTGTTTTATGGTATGGGTAAAGCTAAATTACAGGCAGAGTTAGGTGTTACAAAATTTAAAGCAGAGGAATTGTTTGACAAATATCATTCAAAGGTTCCGTTTGTAAAACAATTGATGAATGAAGTTATGAAAGCTGGTTCTAAAAAAGGTCAGATAAAAACTTTATTAGGTAGACGATGTAGGTTTCCTAAATACGAACCAATACTTAGAGGTTCTGACTGGGGTAAATACATACCACCAGAAGATGAAGAGCGTATGCAAGATTTACAAAAGATGGGACCATACATAAAAGACGATGAAGGAGAAATATTAAAAGATAAAGATGGTAATCCTCAAAAAAATTATTGGCATAACAATCCAACTCGTAGAGCATTTACATACAAAGCTTTAAATAAATTAATACAAGGATCAGCTGCCGACATGACAAAGAAAGCCATGTTAGAATTATACAAAGAAGGTATTACGCCACACATACAAGTGCATGATGAGTTAGACATATCTGTCATGAATGATTTAGAAGCAGCTAAAATTAAAGATGTGATGGAAAACGCAGTTGACTTGAAGATACCAAATAAAGTAGACTATGAGTCTGGTCCTAATTGGGGATCTATAAAATGATTTATTATGGCTTACTTAAATGCAAACATACCACCTATCTACTGTAAGATAAGAAGAGAGTATTTATATGATCTTGAAGAACATAAAGGAGAGTCTGGTGATTGTGTTATCTTTGGTTTTACTTCCATTTCAGGTCGCGCATTACTATTTAACATTATGTTACCCAACGGTGCGTGCTATTGGCGTTTACCTATCTCAGCGTTTTTTCAAAAAGAATTTGAGAGAAAAGATGTCCCTGATATGTCAGTTGATGAATTGGAACTATGGAATAGTTTTAGTTATCATCCTGCTGTTACTTGTTTTGATTGGTTAGATGGTATCAACGGAAAATATTTAGGAAGAGACAAAAAATTTTATCACGGTAAATATCTTTTTACTATTGACTGGGCTCACCCAGATGTTAACATATTAGATACAGAACATTCTGAGATTCCTCAGGAGCACAAGTGCGCACACATAATGGCTTTAAAAAATGGCAATTATGCAGCTCAGCCAAACAATAGAATAATTTGGCACGTTAACAGCTACACCACAGATAATGATTGGCCTGACTATAAGGTTCAAACTACCTACTGGGACGCTGAAGATGGAGACTGGGTTACTGAAGATTCAGATAGAATGTTTTATAACATTGAGGAGAAGAAAAAATGAAGTGTGAAAACTGTGGAATGGGGTTTATAATAACACCTATTAATGTAGATAAAGTGTGTCCGCATTGTGGACATGCTCACGGTAATGACTATATGGAGCACACTCACGATGATGGCGTAACTCACACACACGAGGGTGGAGACGTTCCACATACACATAAGGAGGACAACATGATTAAAAAAATTTGGAATAAAATAAAAGAAATATCCAAAAGATTAATGTTTTGGACTAGATAATGAATTTAGTAGACTTATTAAAAAAAAATATAGTGATGGTTCCGGTCGTGGCGTCAGTCCTGGTCGGAACATTCACAGGTGTTAAGTATATTGTAAACTTAACAGATACGATAAATGCGAACCAAGCGGAGATACAAGAATTAAAAACAATGAGCATGGAAAATATTCGTAGAGACATGGCTGTACTAACAGATAATGTTAACACAGTAATTGCAAAATTAGAGAGAGCAGAAGGCACATGGGAAATGGCTGAAAACTTGTATGAAATTCTAGCTGATAAGGTTAGACAAATGGAATACGATATTAAAGATCTAAACAGAGAAATAAATAATTAGGATGCACTATGGAGATAGCCAGGATGAATTATTATTTTACAGGTGCATTAATTATTTTATTTGTTGTGTTGTGTTTTATGGAACCGGCTTATCCTAGAAACGAATATCTTAACGATGGTAATACTAGATGTGGTGAAATAGACTTATCTGTATCTAATCGTGATTATGATTATAATGATTACAACAGTAGTTACAGTAATAGTGATACACAAGAATTCAGATTATCATTCAGAAAATATTTAGGCACAGACTGTAAAACGTCAAAAGAAAATGCACAATTAAAACAACAACTTGAGTTAATGAAGATGTGTAACAAAGTAAATAGAAACCCTAGTCTTGCACATAATCCAAACTTTACATTGCTAGTATCTAAATGCAGAGGTGTTATACCACAATCGATCGAGACAGAATCTATGCCTACAGGTAGTTTATGGGATGAATTAAAAGAAGATTATATTAAAGAAAACCCAGAATCTAAAACTTTGGACAACAATAATAGCACGTTGAAAATACCACCGGTAGATTACACACTACCTAAACCAGAATAATGAATTACATTTTATCTTTAATTATTTGTTCAGGTATTAATAATACTTGTTTGCCTCCAATTAATTACACAATAATATACGAAAGTACTTACAAATGTTTAATTGACGGATATAAAAATTCGATTACAATAATGGAAGAGATTGGTGAAGAAGAAGTTAATAAAAACGATCTGTATGCTAAATTTGTTTGTATTAAAAAACCAAAGGAAGAAAAAGAGGAGAAAAAGATAAGTGAAAATATCTGAAAACACATCCGTAAGCATGCCTATTAGGAACATGTTAATGATAATCGCAGGTGTTGTGGCTGGCGTAATTGCATACACAGAACTGACTGGGAGACTAACTTCACTTGAGACATCACGTGAATTGTTTGAAGCTGATCTGCTTAAGAAAAGTGAACAACTACCCACAGACCAAGAGCAGTATATGCTCCTGGAAGCACTTTTTTCTGATGTAGAAAAATTACAATTAAATCAAGAACAGAATATGACAAACAAAGTCAACATAGAATTTACTCAAAAACAATTAGAAAAACTATTATCTGATGTAGAAGAATTAAAAGATAAGGTTAGAGCCAACGGGAGTCACCAATGACAGAGGTTGTAGTAGCTTTACTTATGTTGGTTAACGGAGAAATTAAAGAAGCACGAATACAAACTGGATATGCAGAGTGTATGAGAGGTGCACGTGTAGCTAAACGTGGTTTAAAAATTGATAGCAAAGTTAAATATCAATGCATAAAATGTGAGGCAGAATTAGAAGAAAATATTGATGGATCTAAATCAATTAAAAAGTTAATATTAAAATAATGAAACTTACACGTAACTTTAGCCTTCAGGAGCTAACCAAATCAGACACTGCAATACGTAAAGGTATCGACAACGAACCTAACGCAGATCAAATAGATAAATTAAAAACACTTTGTGAAAAAGTTTTACAGCCAGTACGTGATCACTTCGGTAGAGTTAAGGTGACAAGCGGCTATCGTAGCCCAGAGTTATGTATTGCAATCGGCAGCTCTATAAATTCACAGCATGCCAAAGCGGAAGCCGTTGACTTCGAAGTATTAGGCGTTGACAACGCTGAAGTCGCTGACTGGGTATACTCAAACTGTGAAACAGATCAATTAATTCTAGAGTACTACACACCAGGGGAACCTAACTCGGGATGGATACATGCAAGTTACATACCATTTCAACCAAGAGCTCAATACATGAGAGCTTATAGAGAAGATAAAAAAACTAAATACAAACCTATTACAGGAAAGGCAGTAGATCTTGTCTAAATCATTTAAAGTATTTCATAAAATAGATACTGTTCATGGCTACTGTGAAGACTGTGAAGAGGAATCAATACTCGTTGCAATTGTATCTGACTTTTATAGGTGCACAAACTGTGGAGCAGATACTAGACAACACATTAATGGTAGTATAAGATATTTAAAGTTAAGTGAAAGTGATAAAGCATACTTAAAAGCAAATGGCCAAGAGAACATTTAAACATTTTACACCTAGAGATAAGCCTAAGAAAAGGCCTCGACGTCACAAAAAGAATTTAAATAAACATGCGAAACGCGATTATAAACCGTATAACCGACAAGGCCGACGAGCTAGCTAGGCAATACAATAAGACTTGACAGCTCTTGTAAAATTATATAAATATCCTATATGATTGTATATAACAAAAGGAAAGATGATGACAGATATAAGTAGATACAAAAGTCTCGCAGTAGATCATGCCTGCTATGATAAGATTGATAAGATGACCAAGATCCTGGCACCAGGGATCACACTATCAAGAGCACAAGTGATTAGAATGTTAGTAGACGAGAAAGCAAAAAAGTTAAATGGCAAAATACGAAGTAAAAGCGGTTAACGTAATAGGTGAAAGTAAAGATCCTATCAAGTCTCTTTGGAGAAACGTTTTAATTGTAGCTCTAGAGGATGCAATAGGTAGAGGTTTTTATTCTTACGGAAGATTCTATCAAAAAAGATTTATGGAATCTGCTCGTAATTATTTTTTAGAACCTAATGCGGATTTTAAATCTGTGTGTACGTTTGCAGGTTTTGATCATGAGTATGTCAGAATGAAAGCAAAGAAATATTTTAAGGAGAAAGCAAATGAAAAGAAAAATTATCTGCAAAGTATGCAATGGTAATGGATTTGTTCGAATACCATACGAGCAAGTTAGAGAAGAACAATGGGCTGATTGTGAATTTTGCAACAACCAAGGTGAAGTAGAAGAAGAGGAGGAGCAAAATGATACAACCCAGTGACAAAGAAAAAATAAAATTTTTACAAAGCGTGTGTAGACGCGCAGGTAAACAAATTAAATTATTACAAGATACAATAATTAAATTAGAAAAGAGGTTGAATGAAAAGAGCAATACTTGATGCATTAGAAGCGCAGTACCAGGCTGACATTGCCCATGCTGATGCTACATTAAAAATATATTTTGAAAGTTCTGTTGGTATTGGAGAGCATCCCCAACACGTTGAGGAGTGTAATAAACTTATAGATAAGATCGCCAACGCCAAAGAAAAATTAGAAGTTCTAAAAGAATTTGAACCGGAGAAGTTATGATAAAAGGTGATAGTGAAGAATATGATTTGTTAGAGAAGTGGGCTAACTTTGATTGCGAAGGCCACTACAGCTGTGAGATAGGTGTACGACAAGGCCTTGGATCTAAAATAATAATGGACAATGTAAAAAATAATAAAATACATGTAGGTGTTGATCCTTATGGTAACTTGTCTTACCAGCATTACGATAGAAAGTTTACCAAAGCATGGCCTGAACGATGGCGAGGTGAGTTTAAAACAGATTACACTGATGAAATGAGAGATACATTGCTTAACGATTTTAAAGAGTATCGTAACAATGGTAAATTTGTATTAGCAAACATGACTGACACTATGTTTATGTGTCATCCTGATTGGAATGAAAAGACTTATGCATTCGTTCATTTTGATGGCCCGCACATGTCTAAAGACGTAATGACGGAAGCGGTTTGGTTTGCTAATCGAGCAGCTCCACGTGCACGATTTGTATTTGATGATACAGACAAATTTGAAATGAGTGTAATTGCATATGCAATGGAGTTGTTTGGATTTTCTACTCATTCCATGGGTGACAAGAAGTGTTTGCTTGCAAGGAGTCTTAAATGAAAGGTATTGCCGAGACTGACAGAGCTTATATTGCAGGTCTGTTTGATGGTGAAGGCTCAATACATTTTAAACGTGGACCTGAAAAAAAGAAAAGACACAAAGGAAACGGCCATCGCATATCAAATAGTTTAAGATTAAATATGGAAATAACCATGACCGATAAGTCTGTCTTGGTTTGGGTACATGAAGTCTTAGGTGTTGGCACTTTAACTGACAAGCCGCGCAAGGGTAAACGTAAAGATGGTACGCCGTATCTAAAACAATATAGATGGCGAGTTACATTTCGTGATGCCTTTTATGTATGTTGTTTAATCTGGCCCTGGGCACATACGAAGTTGCCTAAGATACAACAAATCATAGACCATTACGATGCACAGATCATGAATGGTAAAGTGGTTAATTTAGAAGAATATAAACAAGCTATGAGTTTAGAATGATTCTAAACTAGAAAGGTTACATATGCTATGGGACGGAAAGCCAAAGTTTAATTATATAAGAGTACCAAGAAAAACTACGAAAGAGAAGAGAACATACGACGCCGAAGGTCAGGATTTACCTAGTGTAACAACGATATTGTCTGCCACCAAATCTGAAGAAAGTAAGGCAAAGCTGGCAGCATGGAGGCAAAGAGAAGGCGAAAAGAAGGCAGACCAAATACGTGACGATGCAGCCGCTCGAGGTACAATAATGCATAGAATTCTTGAAGGACACATAAAAGGTGAGGGTCACATGGATCTATCTGATTTAGGTCAGGAGGCAGGCACCATGGCTAAAAACATCATCGATGCTGGGCTATTTAGGCCTTTACAAGAGGTTTATGGGGTTGAGGTACCTTTGTACTACCCTGGACTGTATGCGGGCACTACTGATGTTGTGGGGGTTTATGAAGGTCGAGAGTCTATCATAGATTTTAAACAAAGCAATAAATACAAGAAACGTGAATGGATTGATGATTATTTCATACAATGCGTGGCTTATGCAATGGCTCACAATGAATTGTATGGCACCAACATACAGTCTGGAGTGATTCTAATTAGCGAAAAAAATGGTAATGTTTATAGATATACTTGCGAAATACCTCATGAATGGCAACAATTTAAGAAAGAATGGTTAAGAAGAGTTGACCTATATTCAAAGCTTCAGGCATCAGGGACCAAGAACCCATAGAGTATTCTGTATGAGATTTATGTTTATAAAAAAAATTTTGAAAAATATAGTGATACAATGCTACAATGGACTTAAACTGTTGATACTATTGAATAATAGCTTGTTACAATGTTGTTACAATGTGCTTCAGTCTGCTACAGGGATTTTCCCTACGCGCGCGCGTGAAAAGCTTTTTTACAAAAGCTGTTTCTCATGTATAAAACTCTATGGAATGAAATTATGACAGACACACGAAGAATAGAATATAGATTTTTACATTGGGGGCCTTTTGTTTGTCATTACAAATTAGATCCAAAAGAGTTAGATGCGTTGGGTCAATTAGAAGATGGCCAGGATTTTAAGCCCGGCCTGGCAGGACATTTAAAAGACGAGTATGAATTAGATTCAACTAGAGTTTTTACAATTATTCTTCCATACTTAAATAGTTATGCTCAAGGTTATCTTGATGCAAGAAAACAAAAACTAACAAACGGATTTAGTTTGGTTAACAGTTGGATAAATCGTCAAAAGAAATATGAATTTAATCCACCACATACTCATGACGATGATTTGTCTTTTGTAATTTATACAAAAATTCCTGATGGGTTAGAGGAGGAATGTAAAACTAGTGTATCTAATAGCCCTGGGCCCGGTTGTATTGTATTTGATTTTAATATGCCTTCATCAGCAGCAGGTAATAAATTATTTTTACAAACTCATGCTCACTTACCTAGTGTGGGAGATATGTTTATTTTCCCTGCAGGTTTACCTCATTGGGTTTATCCATTTAAAACAACGGAAGGAGAAAGGGTTTCTATATCTGGAAATATAAAATTACATGGTAGCAAAAAAGAGTAAATACAAATCGGTCGTTATAAAAAAGAAACGATATTATTTTTATAAAATTACCTGGGTCGATCCGACGGGTGATTCCGGGCATGCAACAGCTCATGACTCGTTAGGTTTAACACCATCGGTTATGATAACTCATGCATATCTTTTTGATCAGAATAAAAAAAATATTTGGACGTTTGCTAGCTATGAAGATAATGACGAATTATTCTCCGACAGGAATGTCTTCCCCAAGGGATGCATCGTCAAGATGGAGAGAGTCCTTCTTTGATTCTTTTTTCTTTTCTGTTTCTTGTACTTGCTCTTTTAATTCTTCAAACGGCACATTTTCTAATATCGGAGAGTAATCATCTATTATCTTTTTCATTCTTGATTCTAACTCTTCTGTTGTTAAGTCTTCTAGTTTTCCTGTACGAATTATTTTTTGCTCTATATACAGACCCGCAGCTTTTCCTCGTGCGACCTCTGCATTTACCGCAGCTGACCACGCTCCCTTCTTAAGAGCTTCTTTTCTAATCTGACCTAACTCTGCAATATGTTTTTCGTAAGTGACTTCGTATTTTTTCTGCCACTCTTCTCTTAGTTCACCAATGTATTTAACAACCAGTGGATACAACTTTGGATTCTGTAATTTACTTGCGTATTGTCTGGCCGAGTCTTTTGCAAAACCTGCATTGACTGCACACTGCGTGGCTGTTTCTCTACCTTCGTTTGTTACCAACTCGTAGGCAAATTTCATTTGTTGTTCAGTTAATTTTTTTGGTACTCCCATACTTGATATTTAGTATAACTTGGTCTATAAATCAACCCATGTTTACCGGAAAGATATTAAGACAAGCATTAGATAAATTTTTAAAAGGTGAAGTAGCAGCTAACGCTAGGGTGCAAGTTATTTTACCAAACGGTGATTTTTATGACATTGATGGCATTAAATTATTAGAAAACAAAATAATTGGTGTAAGAGAAACTCATCGCCTTGCCATTACTGTATCTCCTGAACAATGGAGAATGGGCAAAGTCATTAAAAAGTTGTGAAATTATCTTATTCAATCCCTGGAAAAATTTGGTGGATACAGGATTTTCTTGATAAAGAAATATACAAAGGTATCCATAATGCAATTATTCGCGAGCGAAAAGATCTTAATTTAAAAGATGTTAAGAGTGCTTGGAATAGTTTTTTATATCAAAATATGCAACCACCTAAACGTGTTGAAGTAAGTAACTATCCACCTTTTGAAGTATTAAAAAAAGAATTACTTCTTAATCCTTATTGTTTGTTTAATGATATAGAAGATATGACAACTACAATTCATTATCTTGAGAAAGGTACCGGTATAAACTGGCATGATGATGGCCAGTGGAAGTATGGTGCAACTTATTATCTAAACAATAGATGGCATAGGCAATGGGGAGGTGAGTTTATGTTTACTGATAACAATGGTCATGGCTTTCTACCACCTGTAGGTAATTCTTTGGTTATTGTTAAAGCTCCTCTTCCACATAAAGTTAACCCTGTTTTAAGTCCATTGATGCCTAGATTGTCAGTGCAATTATTTATAAAATAGAATGAGGTGTAGTAGTGAATCCAGAGAAAAAATTTTGGTACGAAATTAAAAACTTTAATGTTAAGAACAATTGCAAATTATCGTTTACCCGTGTAGAAAACACTGCTTCCTGGGGTACTCCAGATATACTCGGATACAATACTAATAATTATTTTTTTACTGTTGAATTAAAAGTAACAAAAACAAACAAGGTCCGCCTGTCGCCTCATCAAATAGCGTTTCACGTAAAACATCCTGACAATACATTTATTCTAGTTAAGGCCCTCGGTCTTAACTCCATAAAACTTTATGAGGGGAAGGTAATCAAGGAGCTTGATGCTCAAGGCTTGCGGCTTGAAGCTTGCTCCTCGGGGCTTGAGTCTTGTTTCTCAAGGCTTGCAGCTTGTGGCTTGCCGCTTGAGGCTTGACGCTTTGGGCCCGGACCAGGTGCACGCTGATTCTCTTCCGTCGAAGATTCTTTGCTAATGACCTGATCCGATTGAGCTCCTGCTAGGTCACGTGTTGCTGCCCGGAGCTCGTTATTACGCTTGCGTAATTCTTTATAATATTTTGGATGTTTAAATTCAAACATGTTTAGTGTTTACCATAACTGACAACTTTTACCAGCGGATCCCAACACGCCCTGCAGTCACCGCAGGAATTATTTTGTTTAGGTGCTGGACACGTGGCGCCAGATTCTACAACCATTGAAGAGTTTGGCCAGCTGTCGTTGCGCTGTCCAATCATTGGCGGGCTGAATCTGATCACCAGGTTACCAGGTTTATTATATAAATAATTTTTAATCCAAGCTTCTCGCGTTGGCATCCAGTGTTTCACCTCCGGGGTTAATTTACAAACTGAATAAATTTTGTTTAAGTGGTCCAGGTCCTGGACGTCTCCGGCGTCGTGCCATCTAAAATATTTTTGACGTTTGACCTGCACAACCATGGCCGCAACCCACAGAGAATTTTTAATTTTTTCTAGTCTGTCATACTGAGCGGCTTTAATTGCTTTGTATCTTGTGTAGTTACCTTTTAAAGCATAACAGCTGGCACAGACAGAGCCTTTTATTTTTCTAAGCTTTGATCCTGTCTTACACTCCCAGGCTGGCAGACTATAAGATAGGCCAGGCATTTTTGACGTTCGAGTCAGGCTGCCTGTAATTTCTTTTGCAATTTTAACTTTCATATATCCTATATAATCCTTTATTTAGTTTTGTCAAGCGCTTGTTGCTTGCGGCTTGAAGCTTCCAAGCCGCAAGGTCTGCCGGGGTCCAGTTTATAGAGCCGTACACCCTCACAAATCGAGCTCTTGAAGCTTGTTACTTACAGGATGATCCCAGAGCCCTTCTCGTAACAAGCACACTTGACCAGTGTCTGCAGTTATAAAGCCGCCTCGAACTTAATCGCCAGGGCAACCATTTACTGATCCCTGGTCTAGCTATGTTTACGGGAGCAACTCCCAACATTACACTAGACCAGGGATCAGGTCCAGCAGGGTGGTACCTCGCATTATCGACAGTAACCTACTGGACCAGGGATCAGTAATTACTACCCAGGCGTCCCCTTCTTCACTACTGATCCCAGGTCCATTGCATCTGGTAAGAGCGTACTGCTCCGAAACACAATAGACCTGACTATTTATGAATTGCGATTCATAAATTCTTTAATTCTTAACCTCCATATCTTTTGTAAGTACAAGTGGTTTTTTAAAATTGTACTGCTCTAAAATATTTAATCTTTTATGAACCGTTTCAAAAAGTTTATGTTGTAGTTTTATCATTTCTCCAACGTCTCTAAAAAGTTCTTTAATTTTTTCATCTGTCATAATTTGTCTCCGGTAACATAAAGAAAAATTTAACTCCAAACGTTCCTGCAATTAATAAACCAATTGTAGGATCAAAATGAATTGCTAAAATTACACCTAAAAAGATCATTGCAAAATGCAATGCAAAGTAAATTGCTTTTAACATTATAGTTGAACCCTCCAAGTTGTTGTTGCTGTTCTATAACCTTGTTTTTCTAAATCGTAATAAGTAATACAAGGGACACCATTTTTAGATTTAAAAAATCTACAAAGCTCAGTCCATTTCGCATTTCTCGTAATATGCTTTTTGTGCTTCTTAGCCCAAAAAGTTATTTTAAAAGTATTTGCATTGTATAGTTTTTTAAAGTCTTCTATTTGTTTATCATTCATATTTCTTTTTTCCTTTCATATTAGGACAATATAGGATAAATAAGGCAACAATAAGGCAGGATTAAAATTAATTTATTTTTATTCAACCACAGGTTGTGCTGCGAAATAGAATCATTCTAAACTGGAAATATAATTAATTTTTTTATTTGACATTGTTTTTAATATACTATAGGATAATCCTATAAACAAGAAAGGAAAAATAACATGGCAAAAAGCACAATGCAAAAATGGCAGCGGGATCATTTCGTATCTGAGTTAAACCGGAACTATGATCCATTAATTAATGCTGCCGAACTTAAACTAAAATCAATAGAGGCAGAAGCAATAGAGATAGCAGAAAAAAACCTAGCAGATGAAATTGGAGCAACACCAATTATTGAAGAGCTGCAGGGGGCTATTGACATTGTAAAACAAAAAATGAGTAAAGCGGCCAGGTTCTTTAGGACCTCCAAAGTAGCCAAGAAAAAAGATATTAATTATAAATTTCAAGAAAAGGAATTTGGTATCCGTGGCTATGGTTCCAATCAAATAATGCCGGATGATTGTTGGGAACAGATCCGGGAGTGGGCCGCTGACTTTGCTCGGGAGCAGGTTAAGAAAACAGCGGAAGGCAAGGTTCTTGCAACGTTAGAAGATAACAAGCGGGCTTCATACAAAGAGATCATGGAAGCAGGCAGCCCGGATAGTTTAAAAGCTACACTACATAACAACCTTAAAAAAGACGGGTTGTCATGGAATAAGGAAGTAAAAGCACTACCACCTGCGGGTACAATTAATTAGCTTTACCTTTCTGCTAATACCCTGGCCCTCCGGGCCAGGGACCATCATAACTACAACCATAGGTTGTGCGCCAGGCATAGAGGTACCAGACCGGTTACCAATTTTAAAAATTTTTAATTAATTGTTTTTATGTTTACAGACTAGGGGTCCCAGACCAAACAGTTTATGCTAGGTTTTTTAAATAGATAGTGGTAAAATACTTTTTAAGTTTTCAAAATACTTGTAAAAAAATTTTGCGGAAAAATTTTTATGAATGAAAAATTTATACAGAACTTAGATAAATTACCTGCTGATGTAAGAAGAGAGTTTGCTTTACTAGCAAACAAGTATGG